>OIDR01000217.1_pt1 | contig 18854 bp, 18 predicted proteins | sample 1581641 | NCBI WGS metagenome assembly OIDR01 (sample SAMEA3882550, study PRJEB24775) | human gut metagenome | biome: human-associated habitat; feature: intestine environment; material: feces | place: Netherlands | collected 2009/2010
GCAGTAACCCAATCTCTGTAAAGATAAGTTTCGTTATTTAAATTCAATGGAAGAAAATCTGTAGATGTAGATTTCTTTTGCATTGTGCGTTTTATTCCAAGCTTCAATAAGCAGTTTTCGTGTTTCATCATGCAACATAATAATCACCTCTTGACTCTATCATAGACCTGTTGTCAAGAATGTGCAGTATTTTTTGGGAGTGCTATAAGAAACATCCTGAATTTACAGACCGTTACCGTCGCATCAAAGCACGCCGTGGTCACAAGAAAGCCGTCATTGCTGCCGTATGATCCTGACCGCTATCTGGCACATACTCACAGATTTAAAGCCATATACACCGGAAGGTTTTCTTGACTCCCGTCCTGTGAATAAAGAAAAAGTGTTAACTACTTCACAGGCACTTAATCTGCTTAAGCAAAGAGGTTATTTTATCAAAGACGATCCTTTGTCAGTTTCCTGATTAGGTGTTGCGTTTATATTCAATTTTTCAGCCACCTAAAGATGGCTTATTTGTGATGTCAAAATTTATTCTCTATCCACTATCCCTTTGTTTCAAACTTTCAGTTTCCTATTATGTAATCAGTCCGTCTTTTTTGTCCGTTCTGTTTTTTCTTCTGCTGTCTGGCAGCTCTCTTTCTGTTTTTCAGGTTTTGTAAAGTCAACTTTACAGAATTTACTTTTCTCTTTCTCAAACCAATTTAAACTTTTCTAAACAAGGGGCAGTTGCCTGTTTCTTTTTATTTTACCCTGATTCTTCTTCCCCAGGATACCCAGTCTCCGTAAGCTTTCCTTCCGTTAATTTTGACCCATGGGCGGACTTTCAGAGTATAGGTTCCGGGCTTCACGCCTGTAATCCTTGTATAGGTTGTCCGATTGTTCCGTTTATATACGGTGGTTCCGCCTGTAGATCTCAGTTCCATATCTGCTCTTGCAAATCCTTTTGGTACGCCAACTGTTACAGACACAGCTCCTTTACTTGTTTTTACAGTTTTAATCTTCACCCTCTCTGTGGGAATTCCGTTCTTTACTACTACTTTTACTGGATAACTCCATGCCCCAAACCTTTTCCCAGACACTTTTCCATCATAATAATCCCTGTTGTACGCATGGATTCCCAGATAATACGTCCCGTTTTTTACATTTGTAAAGGTGATGGTCTTTGCATCCTGATACCTCGCCACCTTCACATAATTCTCAGGTTTGTCAACCCAGCTTTTCTTTGTCAGAACCGCATCGAAACCTTCGCTGTTTGCGCAGTCATAAGCCACTGCCTTAATAGTTGACCCCTGTACTTTCACATCTTTTATCGTTGCTCCTTCCGGATAAGGCGGTGCAATATGAGGACAATTCTGGGAAATTATATAAGATAATTCTATTCCTCCTGTGATGGAAACCTTAAAAATATCAGTAGCTACCTGTTCTTCTGCTTTCGGAAAAACCTGAATTATCGTATTTTCCCCCGGCATAACAACTCCCGTGTCTTCGTCAATATAGAACCATGCCCTGAAATGTTCCGTATCCTCAAAATCAACTGTGACAGGTTTTTGCCCATTGTTGCATATTGTAATCAACCGTGATGGGCACATCAACATATCCGGCTCTGGTTCTACATCATCCCATGAATCGTACTCTTCCTGAGTAATTGTGAGAAATCTCGTACCGCTATTCGGTCTGCAGTTCACCTCATAATCCTGATCAGATGCGCCGCGAATAAGAACCCGTATCCTACACTTCGCCTGAATGCCTTCTTCTGTTTCCATGACAAAAGTTTCTTCATGAATCCCCTGAGAAAGATTTGGCTTTACATAAATATCCACTGCAACAGCTTCTCCGGGCTTAACCTTATTCCCAACTTTCATCGGAAGTCTTCCCTCATATAATAATGGATGCTCTAAATGTTCAAGTCTAAAATCATTCAATTCTGAAATGGATTTGATCTGCCAGCTCTCTGTACCTGTATTTTTTATCTCTAGCCTTTCCCACCCCCAACCACTGCCGTTTACTCCAGTCTGTCCCAAATCAAGGATTTCACTAGAAACTGTCGCCTCATATTTCTCATATCTCATTTCACTGTCTGAATCCACAGTATCCTCGAAAATAGCTGAAGCTTCCGATACATCGCCTTCCTGCTCTGTGGTTTCCGAAATAAATGTTTCCTCTCCAGCAGAAAAATCGGCTGCCAATACCGGCTGACCGGTAACGATCACAGCAGAAAGAAACAGCGATAAAAATGTTTTGCCTCTCCTTCTCATAATACTTTGCCTTCTTTCCATCATTATACCTCGTTATCATGTTACGTTTATGTTAACAATTGTATCATATATGTAATATTTTTTCAACAATCTTTTTTATTTAACATATTTAACTATGCAGAAAAAGCGGCTTGAAAAGCCGCTTTTTTCTACCTTCATCCATACCATTACTGGTACCGACTTGTGGTTCACTACACTTGGCGGTAAATACCCGTGACTAGACTTGCACCAACGAGATTAGTGCCATGCTCGGCACACTAGAAAAAATGCCGTAACCCTTGTGGTTGCGGCATTTCTTTTCCTGTGATCGGCTCTTCTTTTTGTTTCCTTCGCTCTGTTGCCTACTTGTTACCTACCTGTTTGCCTATCTTGCCATTTTCAAGGCTTCTCACCGTGTCTCAAATTACTTTCTCATTTTTTGATCTAAACTAAGAAAAGTACCGCAGCCCTTGGAACTACGGTACTTTCTAGGTTTGTTGACTCTTTGATTAAAAAGGTTTGATTAGAACTTTCCAGCCTTAGCAGCTTCCTCGATGGAAACAGCTACTGCAACTGTCATACCAACCATCGGGTTGTTACCAGCGCCGATGAGACCCATCATCTCTACGTGAGCCGGTACAGAAGAAGAACCAGCGAACTGTGCATCAGAGTGCATACGTCCTAATGTATCTGTCATACCGTAGGAAGCTGGACCTGCTGCCATGTTGTCTGGGTGAAGTGTACGTCCTGTACCACCACCGGAAGCAACTGAGAAGTATTTCTTACCTGCTTCAAGACGTTCTTTCTTGTATGTACCTGCAACTGGATGCTGGAAACGTGTCGGGTTTGTGGAGTTACCTGTGATAGAAACGTCAACGTTTTCTTTCCACATGATTGCAACACCTTCACAGACGTCGTTTGCACCATAACAGTTAACTTTTGCACGTAATCCATCAGAGTAAGATTTACGGAATACTTCTTTTACAGTGTTTGTGTATGGATCGTATTCTGTCTCAACAAATGTGAATCCGTTGATACGGGAAATAATCTGTGCTGCGTCTTTTCCAAGACCGTTTAAGATAACACGTAAAGGTTTCTGACGAACTTTGTTAGCCTTTTCTGCGATACCGATAGCACCTTCTGCTGCTGCGAATGACTCATGTCCTGCTAAGAAAGCAAAACATTCTGTGTCTTCTTCAAGAAGCATTTTTCCAAGGTTACCATGTCCAAGACCTACTTTTCTGTTCTCTGCTACAGAACCAGGGATACAGAAAGCCTGAAGTCCTTCACCGATTGCTGCTGCTGCTTCAGAAGCTTTTCTTGCACCTTTTTTGATGGCGATTGCTGCACCTACTGTATATGCCCAGCAAGCGTTTTCGAAGCAGATAGGCTGAATGCCTTTTACCATGCCGTATACGTCAAGGCCTGCATCTTTTGTGATTTTTTCTGCTTCTTCTAAGGAAGCGATTCCATAGCTGCTTAATACGGAATTAATTTTATCAATTCTTCTTTCATATGATTCAAATAAAGCCATTCTTCTCTACCTCCTTAATTAGTCAATTACCTTGTCTGTTCTAGGGTCGATAATCTTAGCTGCGTCAGCTACACGGCCATACTGACCTGCTGCTTTTTCCCATGCTGTGTTAGGATCATCACCTTTTTTGATGAAATCTGTCATTTTTCCAAGATTTACAAACTGGTAACCGATAATTAAGTCGTCTTCGTCCAGAGCGATTCCTGTTACATAGCCTTCTGCCATTTCAAGGTAACGAGGTCCTTTCTGAAGAGTTCCGTACATAGTACCTACCTGGGAACGAAGTCCTTTACCAAGGTCTTCAAGTCCAGCACCAATCTGAAGTCCGTCTTCAGAGAATGCAGACTGAGAACGTCCATAAACGATCTGTAAGAAGAGTTCACGCATAGCTGTATTGATAGCATCACATACAAGGTCAGTATTTAATGCTTCCATAACAGTAAGACCTGGAAGAATCTCAGATGCCATAGCTGCAGAATGTGTCATACCGGAACATCCGATTGTCTCAACTAATGCCTCCTGAATTATACCTTCTTTTACGTTTAAGGTTAATTTGCAGGCACCCTGCTGTGGAGCACACCAGCCAACACCATGTGTAAAACCAGAGATATCCTTAACCTCTTTTGCTTTTACCCATTTTGCTTCTTCTGGAATCGGAGCTGCTCCGTGATGTACGCCCTGAGCCACTGGGCACATGTTCTGTACTTCTTGTGAGATAATCATGTTATTACTCCTTTCGGTATAAATTGATTTTTACTAAAATAACTTACATTCCGTAAGTAATCCCTAAGTCAAGACTTTTGTTTGTCTTCACAGTTTATTATTTTCTCACAAAAATTGCTTTTCGTCCATACTTTTTTTTAATTTTCGACAGAATTTTTGATAGAACTTTCACAATTCTCTCAATTTTTTCTCAATAAAGCAGTATTTTTGTGGTTTTATATGTTCTATTCCGTTGTTCCTTCACTCTCCATCTCATTACGATGAGTGCTTGAAGCATCTGATTCGGAAGTGCTGTCGGTCTGATCAGGAGCCGTACTTCCAGAAACTTCTGTTTCCTTTTGGGCAGTCTGTTCTGCCTTCTGTTTCTGATAAGCTTCTTTAAAAATGTCCTTCATTTTTGCGATGGCCGCTTTTTCCGCATGATACCAGATTGTTTTGCCATTCATATTTGTTACAGTGAAATATTCATCATATATCACAAGCTTCATTGTATTTCCATGATGGTAAAAAGTATAGGTTCTGCCTTTACTTACTTTTTTTGCCGCTTTTTTGCCCCATTTTTTCTTTGCACGGGCTTCATTCGACTTTTTCTTACTCATCTGGTCAATATAGGTTGCAACAGAAGAAGCAACCTCGTTCTCATAGCATCTTCCTTTATCATTGATAATTAAAGGTGCATCTGCTAAGCGATGGAATAGTTTGGAGTTTGGATAGCCATTTCTGAAATGTAAAAATGCATCGCCGATAGCGGAAGCATTATAGGCATAATAAACATTGTTCGGTAAATCAGTAAACACAATGTAATTACCGCCATATACCATGATTTCATAAATAGCATTATCTTCATCATAAAGGATATATTCGTATCCTGGCCCGTACTTTTCCTTCACCTCATCTGGCGTATATTTTGTTGTTTTATCTGCTCTTGACGCAATAATTGTTGCTAAAGAAAATACTGCTTCTTCCTCTATAAATTCACTGCCATCCATGTTGTCAGCATAGCCCACTTCAAGTTTTACAAGATGATCCCGAGATATCTTTTCAAGGTAATCACTGGCTCTTTGCTCATCCTCTGTCATGTCGTTCTCTGCATCTACTTTTGATTTCAGGGACTTATTCTGTTTTTTCAGCTTTTTATTTTCTTTTTGCAGTTCTTTATAATAACTTGACTCAAGTACCTTTTTCTTTGAAGCTTTACAGCCGGTAAGAGAAAATATCAATACCAGACTTATCAAAAGAACTACATATTTACTTCTTCTTCCTCTTTTCATGATGTCCTCTGATTTTCTTAATATTCTTCTTTCTGGACTACTTCGTTTTTATTTTTATAGATGGAGTGGCCAGCAACATATCCTCTTACGCTGGATAATGGATATATGTTACTGTGTCTTCCCACGATAGTTCCTGGATTTAATATAGAACCACAACCAACTTCTACATAATCTCCAAGAATTGCTCCAATCTTCTTCATATGTGTCTCAATCTTTGTATCATCTAAATGAACCTCTACTAACTTTTTGTCAGACTTTACATTAGAAGTAATAGAGCCTGCTCCCATATGGGATTTATAACCGAGAATAGAATCTCCTACATAATTATAATGAGGAACCTGTACTTTATCAAACAAAATAACATTTTTAAGTTCAGTAGAATTACCTACTACAGCTCCCTCTCCTACGATAGCGTTGCCACGGATAAAGGCACAGTGGCGAATCTCTGCATCCGGACCAATAATTGCCGGGCCATTAATATACGCTGTTGGCGCAACCATAGCAGATTTTGCTACCCACACATGTTCTTTTACTTCTTCATACTCATCTTTGGAAAGAAGCATTCCTACTTCCATAATGAAGTCATGAATCTTTGGAAGAACTTCCCACGGATAGGTGTTCTCCTCAAATAATACAGATGCGATTGTTCTGTTAAAATCCTGAAATAATTCCCTATTTTCTAATCGTTTCATTTTCTTTTCTGGCTGCAAACAGCCTCTCCTTTCTATTTATATCTATGTTACTATCTCTTTGTGACATCCTCTCCACCTGTAGAGGTGGGGCTTCCCAACCTCGGCAAGTTTGGTTCTCGTTTGATAACACTATATGCTAAGCATATGCGAGCTATCCCCGTGTGTCCCACGGAATGATTGTATACCATTCTCACACAGCCAAAAGTTTTAGCAAATAAAATCTTCTGTTCATCATTCGGGTATATTCTGAATTTATATGCTCTGTTTGCCACCATGCCTCTTCCTTTTCCGCGAAAACCCACCTGCGATACTTGACCACAATCACAAGATGATAGTATAGTAAGAATACTAAATGTGCGTTATTATCTCAATTTATTGTATCTCAATTTTTTATTATCCGACTAAAGATACTATACTATAATTAGGATGCTCTATCAAGTAGGTAGCAGACGCAATTCATCTCCCACCTTAGAGGTCGGAGTCTTCTTGCTGTAAGAGGATAAATTTTATGCACTTTTTGATATTTGCTTATTTATAGTAGATAATCCAATTCACAATTAATATGAAACTTTCTGTCAATAATCCAGTGCACTAATCAGCTTCTTCTTCCAAAGCTTCAATAAGAAAACTCACTGGACGGAACCCATCATTGCAGGATATCATTGCTGACTTTTCATTTTTCATCCATCCATTGTAAATGTCCTTGCCTCCATATGCTAATGTCATGACAAATGGCGACATACTCTCCCAGGCACTATCGCACATTCCAACTGGCTTACACCAGCCATTGGCGATGAAAACTTGCCCTTCTTCTATATCACAAGCATGTTCCATAGGATTCTCATATTTTTCCATTAAATCTTTATAGCATGCTTTACGCATGACTGTGATTTTACATTTTTTCATTTTTTTCTTTGTCTCAATTTTAAAATCTAATAATTTTTGTTTCGTAATTTCTGTAATATTGTTTCCTATTTTAAACTATGCGAGGAGTTTGTGCAAATGTATTCCAGAGTATTTCTATAAAATTTCTCCTTAAAATAGGTATAAAATTAACACGTCCGCCTTCCATTTACCAAACATGTTAATCACATAGATAATATTTTCATATCTCCCCATAGAGATTTCAGAGGATTGTCACCCACTTCATACCTCTGTAACAAAAGTTCTGAGGTATCAAAAAACTTAGCCACTCCTTCTGGACATTCGCATATAAATGGTTTGTTATCTCTCCAAGAAATATTATACCTCGTATCATATAGAAGAAACTCAATATCTAATCCCATCTCTATGGCATTTTCTAATTCTGCAAGACTCTCTAATTTTCCATAATTCTCATACTCTATCACCTTTCAGCACCTCACTTAAAATATCACTGTTAGCAATTTCATGTCCCGTTTAAAATCATTGTCATATTTTCTTTTTGATATATCCCATCTGCTAAATATTAATTATGATAATAATCTACATTCCAATATGTATCTATTAATTCAGGTTTGTACAGCCGCTTTATTAATTACAAGACATATTTACATTCCACAATGTTTCTATTAATTCGGACATTTCGCTAGATTTAAAAAAGATATAGTCACATTTACATTCCACAATGTTTCTATTAATTCACGAATTGGAGTCAAATTTGACATTAGTAAATTTATTTACATTCCACAATGTTTCTATTAATTCGATTTGTTTACAAAAGGAATCGGAACAATATTTAGATTTACATTCCACAATGTTTCTATTAATTCTAAAGGGTTTTAAATAAATAAAAAGGAGTGATTTCAATTTACATTCCACAATGTTTCTATTAATTCGAAATTCCGGAAGATGCCGAAGAGGATATGCCAGAAATTTACATTCCACAATGTTTCTATTAATTCAAATGGAGCCGTGGAGACTTACATATCGAGAGTGCAATTTACATTCCACAATGTTTCTATTAATTCGGACGTTCTGTCCCCTTTCTTTTAAATTCTTAAAAGATTTACATTCCACAATGTTTCTATTAATTCGGCTGCGTTAACCTGCAGGAGTCACAGACAGGATTTTATTTACATTCCACAATGTTTCTATTAATTCAAAATTCATTGATTAAACTCATGCCATTTTCCTCCAATTTACATTCCACAATGTTTCTATTAATTCGTTTTGTCTAGTCCTAAAATTGCTCTAACCTTATCATTTACATTCCACAATGTTTCTATTAATTCCTGACCTTAACCTGGCGGTTCCTGCTTTTGAGAAGGTCATTTACATTCCACAATGTTTCTATTAATTCATCTGTGCGTTAGACGAAAAATTATCTATCTTTTTCATTTACATTCCACAATGTTTCTATTAATTCCCGTTACTTAATTTTCCTCATTTTTCCTACTTTTTCACTCCTATTTCTGTCGATCTTAGACTCAATCTGTGTTTTTCCCTTATATTCTCATTTAAAAATTATCATATATCTTTTATTTATGCCATTGTCGATGTCCCCTGTTTTTTACTTTATCGAACATCGACAGTTCTATAATTTTATTTTTCTTACCGCGTATGCTATTTCTTTTAATTTTTTAAATGTATATTCTTACTTCTCTACTTATCAGCAGACTCACTGTAATATAATCAAACTGCAACTTAGAATTATATTTTTCATTTTAAACCGCCTATGAACCTAAAGAAATCCCATCCGATATTAACCAAACGGAATTTCATTAAATTAGTTGCTTCCTGCTTTATTCTCTTCACTGACCTGTAAATAATTCATCAGAGCAAGTTGAAATATTCTGGAACAATTAACACCATCTTCATCGGCTTTGGCCGCCAGCCATGCAGGTAAAGACAAAGTTTTCTTTACAAAACGACTATTAATCCTTTCACGAACAGGCGGCATAAATACCTCAATCAATACAGGAACTTCGTTAGAATCCAAATGAATCGATGTAATCGGAGTTGGAACGGGAATCTCTTCACCATCTTGCTCCATGCCCCATATATGCAGCCCAAGAGCTTCTTTAGCATTTTTTAAAGCTTCCTCTGTATTATCTTTCTCAGCACATGGAAGACATCCAGGTAAATCGGGAAATTCAATACTAATACCATCTTCTTCATAAGAAAAAACAGCTACATAAGAATATCGGTCTTTTGACATAATTAACACCTCCGTTATGTGCAGAGAAGTTACGGAAACATAACTCCAGACTGCTTTGATATACTTCGTAAGGTTTTGATTGGAATATCTTTGTTAGGATGAGTAACTGTTACCCTGCCCTTTTTAATTGAATGTTTGAATTGGTGATGATCGCCAACACAAGCAACCTCATACCATCCATCTTTCTTCAATATCCCAATCACTTCTCTGGATGAATAACTTTTCATCTCATCCCTCCTTACATAACATATTTTAATACATAATTTATTATGTGTCAATCAAATCAATACGCAATTTGTTATGTATTATAAAATAAAAATTATCACATATCCTTTACTTATACTATTATTGATGTGCCTCATTTTTTGCCTTGTCGGGCATCGACAGTTTTATAAAATAAAGCTTGTTTTATCATCTTCCTTACCCCAAAATTCTTTATCCAGCCACTTTTGCTGGCGGCTTTTGAATAGAATTACAGAATCAAGATTGGAATCAATGTATACTTTTAATTCCTGTTGGAGTTTTACTAATTGAACTTTGGATATCTCACCTTCAAATACAGAGTTTTGAATATGAGATAGATATTTTTTACATATCTTAAAGATATGCGACCATCTCTTTTGTCCGTTTTCGTCTTTGCTTATATCATATACTAAAACTACATACATATTTTACCTCTGTCATCATTCTTCTATAAGACACAAAAATTTTTATATACCAAAATCACATACATATTTTACCACCATATTCTAAACCCTTCGTATTCTTTTTCTCCTATCAAATGTTTTATGAGCTTATATGCTTCCAATCGAATTAAATATTGATAAGAGACTTTTTTCCCTAATTCTTTGTGCATGATTGTCTTTTTCATTCGTTTTTCAAATTCTGTGACAATCAGGCGGGATGCTTCCTTTTTTAGATGTAAAAAGTTTAGTTCTTTTGTAAAACTTTTTTCTGTTATCTGGTTTTTATTTAATAGAGAAAATATTAATCTGTCTCCAATCAGTGGTTTGAATACCTCAGATATATCAAGGCATAAAGAATATCTTCGAAATCCTGGTTCATGAAGATAACTTATTGTTGGGTCTAGCTGCGTGTGGTAAATCTCGCTCAATGTTTTGGCATATATCAAGGAGTTTACAAAAGAAATCAGCGAATTTATCATATTGTCTGGTGGATGCATCACTCTTTTCTCAAATTGTATTTCCTGATTTACAATGGTGTTCCATGCCTTATAATAGTTTTTTCGTATATTTCCTTCTATTCCCATTAGTTCTTCGATAAACTCTGTGTGGTCTAGTTTTTTTCTTAGACTGTTTACTTCTTTCATACACTCAGCTACATCTTTTCCTCTGCTGTTATAGTAACGTAAATTTCTATAAATATTATCTGCAGCCGCCTTGATAAATTCTTTTGCTATAACGAGACGCTCATCATAGCAGGTGTAATGTTCTACCTGTTTTACGAGAAGTTGTCCGGCAAGTAAGCTTTCTTTTGGATAGTAGCTTCCTGTATAGAAGTTGTAATAGTTAAAGAAATGTAATGGGATTCCGTACTGTGAAATGTAGTTAATAAACGCTGTGTTAAATGACATTTCCGACAATATATATATGTCTGAAATTCTTTCTATCGGTATGTCCCTTTTGTCCCCTTCATATGTTGTAAATTGCAATGTATTGTCTTTTCTTTTTAAATCCCCATTATTATAAATATATAGGCTTTGTTTCATTCGTACCCCTCCTGAAAAGTCAGTTCATCAGAAGATAAGTAAAGCATATTTTAAGCTTTGTTTCATTTGTTCTACTCTTCAAATCACCTTGATTATCTTTACCTAATTTGTATATTTGAAGCTCTGCTCCATTTGTCCCCCCTGCTGCCTTTATATAAAACACAAGTCATGATATGCACATTTTTTACATATTTTTTGTTCTGTAAATTTTGGTGGAAATTCTTCTTTTTTCATAGATTCAATTTCATCAATAATTGATTTTAATTTTTCACGGTCCTGTTCGGATAGTTCTACTAACAAAGTTTTCTTCATAAGAGGGTAGTCTATTTTACCTTTAATGTTTTTCACTCCCCGTTCTTCTAAATAATAAAGGTAATATTTTACCTGCCAGATTCCGGCTTCTTCAATTGCCTTACTTTTCTTAATTTCATGTAACTCCTGATGTTCCCTGATAAAGTCAATGTTAATCACATTATCAATATTGATGTGTTTCTCATCCCTTTCATAACTTTTTTCATCCAAAAGCTTTCCCAACTGTACATTTTCATTTTCCGATTCCATATTGATTTCGTGGCAGAAATACCATAGCTTTCGTTTACAAACAAAGTAATAGTAAATCATGACACCTGTGATTCTTTTATCTGTCATACCTTCGTCCTCATTATTCAATCATAAATCATATATTACAGTATACATGCCTCATCATCTATCTCCCCTAAAATAAGACCTTTTCCCCTTCCCGCATCCGGGTCAAAATCATATTTCATTGATGTTCTGTGAATTTGTGTTACAGGGTAATTATTTTTTCTGTCATCTCCGTGAGAGCCGATTGTTGTGACATCTATTCCATTTAGCCCATTATCTTTATAACGATAGTAAGTAAGTCCCAGTGTCAGACTGCTAAATTTAGATGTGATGATATTCTTTATGTCTTTGTTTATATTTGGTGTTCTGAGTAGATTGACTCCCTCTTCAAAAAGAACTTGATTTTCTTCATAGAGTGTATCTGGCAGTACTGTTATGCTATGAATATTTCGAAATTTTTTATCGACATCTTCTTTGGTATATTCTATAGGATGAATTGTTGAAAAATGTTCTAGCCAGTATTCAATCTCTTCATAATACTTTGTTTTTTTAATTTCTTCTGTGCAGTAAACTGCATTGATATATTCCGTTTTCAGCTCTTCTGTAAATATTTTATCTTCATATTGATACAGTTTTTCGAGAGAACGATCATACATATCTTCATAATAAACTGTTCCCTTTCCATTCGCATTATCATAAACAATGACATTCGGTTCTTCTGGAATATAACGCCCTTTTCGATTGCATCGTCCCATTCTCTGGAGCAAACTATCTACCGTACACATTTCGGTATATAATACATCAAAGTCAATGTCCAGGCTGGCTTCTACTATCTGTGTTGTAATCCAAATTCCGCATTCTTCTTCATTTTCAGAAAAATTCTTAATCATTTTTTCCAGTTGCAGGCGGTCTTTTTTGACATATCGAGAATGCAAAAGATGGAGGTCTTCCTCTTCTAACTGGCTCTCAATCTGCTCATAAACTTCCTGCGCTTTGGTGACAGTATTACAGATAACTAACACTTTTTTATCCCGGCCTTTTTCAAGTATTTCATCAAAGTTCATTTCTCCTGATTTTATTTTGACTTTATGCCGGATAATATCTGATTCTTTAGAAAAATCTCGAAATTCATACTGTTCTCCCTGGATTAATCCGCATTTTTCCATGAAATATTTTAGGACAGGAGGAAAAGTTGCTGTAATAATCGCAAATCGGCCTCCCATTTCTGTAATTTGTTTTAGTCCAGTTATAATCGTTGCTATAATATGTGGGTCATATGACTGCACTTCATCAAGAATGACTTTAGAATATTTTAAAGTTGCCGCAAAAATTTCCGTTCCTAATGCTCGATATACAAATTTGAAAAGCTGGTCTACGGTACATATCGTAAGTGGATTAGATAATAATTTGGCTTTTTCATATCTCTGATATATACTATCTGCTGCATTTGTACTTTCTTCTAAATATTTTTGCATTGCATCTGAGTGAAGCAGTTCTACATCCTTATAATTATAATCATCCTTGATTCTTCGATAAATATCATTGGCCGAAACCTTTAATGGTAAAGTATAGAAGCCTTTCTCTCCATTAAGCCATAACAATGCCGCTTCCGTCTTTCCCGAACCAGTCGGGGCAATGACTACCAGATTTTTATTTACATTTTCTTGCATGAATTTTTGTGCTGGCTTTAAAGCAAATTTTTGCTCTTTCATATTTTTATTGATATTATTTACCAGCCTTTTTTCTTCCAGATTTGAATTTTCTTCGGCAAATTCATAACCAGCACTTACTGTATAATCAAATTTGTTCAGCATTCCTTTGAGTAAAACATATTTGTTCCAGAGAGAAGGTTTCACATCTAACTTTATGCTTGACATATTATTTCGGAAAAGCAATTTTCTCATCTGGCTGCTGTATACCTTGTCCCGCTCTTCTTTCAAATATTCTGAAAGATATTTTAAATAATATTTCTGGCAATATGCTTTTATATCATCCTGAGTAAAATCGTCTTTTCTATCATGATGATAATAAATCGCTGTCATAAAAGCCTTAAAATCATCTTTTTCTAATCCTTCATATAATTTTTGAAATTCCTTATAAGAAATAGATACTGCACTTAAAAATCCATGCGGAATCTGAGAAATTTTTTTCTCAGGCTCCGACAGATTATCTCGTACTTTCCGGCATACTTTGGACTGAAAAATGAGATTTGCCTTTCCCCAGTCATGCTGGCGGCAAGCTTGGAGAATTAATATTTTTTCTATCTCAGTAAAATATTTTCCATATCCTCTGAAAAAAGCTTCGGCACATTTTACAATATCTTCTTCATGTTCTTTCAAAGTTTTCTGCTTTTCTTCTTTTTGATTCTGTATTTTCTGAATTTGCTGAATTATTATCTGTTCTTCTTTGGGAGTGAGTATTCCTTCTAAACTGTCTAAAAAACTTTCCAGAGTTTCTTTTAATGCTTCTACTTCCTTGATGCTCAATTGCTTCGCTTTTGATTTTGCATATAACTCCATATTTCATTCCCCCAATACACAAAATCTATCTTATGTTCTTACTAAATACAACAGCACTTTCTGCCTCAGAATCATCCACATATCCCTGATCTAATACCTTGCCAGCCGGATAATAGTATGCTCTTACCCGTCCACCATCTTTCTTCCATCTGCGTAAACCATTTTTTGTTATCTCGTATTCTCTTGTCAGATTATAAATTGTTGCGCCACCTTCACCATCTTCAAATATGCGTTCTCCATCCTCGGTTTCATAATCAACAGGAATATAAATATTATTATGCACACTAACTTCTTCTTCCCATGATAAATGAACAATTTCTACCTTTTTAATATCTAGTAAATCTTCATATCTTCCCAATGAAAGATACTGTGGTGGATTTAACAATGACTGATAAACAGTATCAAAATCTTCTTCAGACGGCAAAATATGAAGAATCATATTATTTTCACAAATCAGTTCGACATTAGCAATTCCTTTAAATACTCCATAGTCCTCTTTATCATGAACGCAAATCTGGTGTCTTCCTTCTTCGAACTTTACCCCTGCTGAAAAGGAATATCTTGTATATAATTCAGATATCGTTCCTTTATTTTTTCCCTGAATACTTAATTCCATCGGATGAAATGTCGTAAAACCACAGGCAGCATGAATCATGCCCAGTACCGTAGAGTATGGTGGCAGCGGAAAAGTTTCTTTAATAATAAAACTGCTCGGTTTCCTATAATTTACAAGATTCTGAAAACATTCTACTCTAATTGCCTTCATAATAAGCATCCACTTCCTCTTTCAAATGTTTGAATACGTTTCCTACGGACTCTGCTTTTAATTTTTCTTTTACGTCTTTTTCATTATCGAAAATTCCCGATGTGATTCCTGTGTAAGTATATTCCTTTAATTCTTCTGAATCCTCCACAATCTCTTTTAACGTGGCAACACCAATTTTATTTGCCTTTACACTCACAATATTTTCAAAGAATGGATTCTTTCTTTTATATCTTCCACCGATGATAAACAGTGGGCTTAAGTTCTCTCTTCTTCCTCTGATATCTCGGTATAAATACTGTACGGTATCTAAAAGCTCCTTTACTCTGCTTGCTTTTTCTTCCTGTGATACTTCAATTTCCACATCCACTCCAATTCTATCTAAATCTATCGATATAGTATAGCTGTAATAAGAACGATGGATTTCACTCTGCGCAATTCCATTTTCGAGGTTCTGACGCTGTGCCAGTCCCATGTTTGTGAGAAACTCCAAGTCACTCTGATATGGCTCTAAAGAAATCGCATTGCTTAATCGCACTACTGCGCTTCTTGTAGATGCACCACCCTTTTTATCATCTGCTTTGGAAGTCGTTTTCATATATCCAAATAAATCGATTTCTGGATAATCTTCAATTGTTGCAGATGGGGCAAACTGTACTACACCACTCTTGCCGTCAACCGGTGTATTATCCCATTTAAGCTGCTTTACGATATTGTATCGCATAGCCTGTCTTGAAATATAAGAATACTGCTGGAAATCTCCTCTTGTCATTTTCTTTAATGTTGTGATATTTCCGATTCCCTCACCATAGTTTGCACTCTCTGCTAAAAATACCATTGTAAATGTTAAACCATCTCTTGTCATTTAATTTTCCTCCCCACTTTCATCCTGTGACTGCTTCGTATCTTCTGATTTACTATCCTTACTATCTGTATAACTTCCCTTTAATCCCAGTATAAAAGAATAGCCATACTCTGAAAACTTCTCCTTATTTCCAAGCATATAAACGAAACCATCTGCCATAGGTAATTTTGTTGAACTATACAACCGTATTACAATATCCATAAATTTTCCTTCATTTCGCACAGACAAAGCATTCAGTAATTGATAGATTGTTCCCCTCATACATTCATCATTTTCCGCTTTTTTTGCTAATAAAATCTCTTTACGCAATTTATAGCCTGCATCCCTCATTTTAATACGACTCATAAATATCCCCTCCTTAGCCTTTGACAGTTTTTCTTCAATACCCTGCTGCGATTGTTCCAACTCTTCAGAAATGCTCCCCACATTTACTTCCATTCTTTTTTCAATACTTGTGCATAATTGAACTACAAAAACCCAATATGCCGTTGGTATTACTCCAGTATTCTCCAGAGACTCCTTTAAAATCTGATTAAGTAAACTATACTGTTTATGATACTGCAAAATATTCATAACAACGCTCTCATGAACATTTACAAATTCATTAGAAAGTTTTACATATGGGTGTTGCTCAAGATATTTCAATGCTTTCTGTACCTTTTCCTGTTTCAGAATCTGTAGGGCATCTCTGCCTATAATACTGAACATATAATTATCTTCTGCGCGTGTTCCTCTTAAAATAACCTGCACATTATTGAGTTCTTTTACTTTGTCAGAAAGAACTTTATTCAATATCCTTGCAAACCATACTGTATAGTTTTCTTCTTCTCCTTTTTCCTTAAGACCGTTCCCTCGTTTTTTACCGTTCACATCCACTAATACCGATATGTTTTCATTCAAATTCATAAATACGAACTTATTTGCATACATTTGAAATCCCAATGGACTTAATGCATAGACAAAGGCACATACAGGACATAAAAAGGCATCTACCTGACAATTCCAGAAAGCGGAACGCTTTCTTGTCAAATCATCTGCCATTTCTTTCATAAAGGCGATAGAAACCTTTTCTTTTCCAGTAATCCCATTCCCACAGTCAATACAGGTATCTTTTGCTTTTTTATGTTCACCTTCTAAATACTTATGAAACGGTTCCGAAAAATCCTTTTCAAAAACAGCCCGCATATCCTTTTTTGCATTTGCCCGAAGAAGGAAACATTTTCCATCCCAAAATCGGTTAATATAATTATAAATTATACTTTTCATAATAAAAGTTTCTCTACATAACGGCTGTGTTAAAAATTGCTGTAATTCTTCCAAACGCTTTCTTAAAACATCAGATTCAAATTTATCACTAAGTTTATTCTTCTTCAGTTCCAGATAAACTTCAGGGTTCTCTACCTTTTCTTTGATAATATTGAATCCGTTCTGATAGCTATTCGAAAGCAGCTTTTCCGTGATAAACTTTAAATCGTCCTTTTCTTCTCTTCCTGGATTCCATTTATCTTCCCTTATTTTAGTAAGGCAACGCTCAATTCTGTCAAGTACCCCCTGATATACTGTGTTTTTGCCAAAATACTTTACACAGGCATTAAAATATAAATCTGTCCAGTCTGCATGAAGTGCAAAGTCTCTATCCAGCCAAATCCCCTGCTCATCTGATGTAATACCATAATCTGAATCTTCTTCTGCTTCGGATATATCCAACAAGTATTTCATACCTACAATTCCGGCATTCTTCAGAAAATCACCGAGTGTAATAATTACTCTGTCCAACTTTTTCTCCCCCTTTCTGTAAGATGTGCGTTACAATTTGTGGGAGATTTTGCCTGATTAAAAATATCCTATTAATACACTATCTCCCACATCCCATGTCCTTCCGAACGTCTGCCTCCCATCCCTGTCCGATATAAAAAGGTCAGAAGTTCTGGACTTCCTGATAATTTATAAATTCCAATATTCGCATCTACCTTTCTTCCAAATATCGTTGCAACAATTTTCTTGCCTTTTATTGGAACAATCTCAAAGCCTTCTACTGAGACATCTACTCCTAATCTCTCAATTAGCGTCTGTACATTTTCTTTCACTACCTGAGAAAATTCTGGATGGTCGTAAACATAATACGTATCTCTGTTCTCTTCCACATCATGCCTTCTTGCTATGAGAGAACTCTGCATTTTCACAATAACCTCTGGATCTTTTATCTCCTTTCTCCTCACATTTTTAATTTGGACAAGCTCCATTGAATTACCGTTCATGGGATAATGCTGATGTAATATTTTCTTAAATCCATTGAAAAAATAGATAGTCTGCTCCATATCTGCGTTTGAAAAAAACATCGAGAACTTATTCTGCCTTAAATATATCTTCTCGTCCTTAAACTTTGCCCCTGGCAGATAATAAGAAAAAGTGTATGGTTTTATCACTGACCTTCTCTTATCATATAATTGCTCAAACATCTTTGGTGAAGCACTCTCCAACGACGCTTTTAAGAAACTTACTAGCAGCCGGTCTAATTCTAACGGTAACTCTGGTTTTTCCAAGACAAACTCTAAATTAAATTGAATCATATTCCCCCTTCTTTCTCTTTAAGATTTTTATTTGTGCCATTGTCGACCTCCCTATATTTTTACACTATCATCAGTCAACATTTATACCAATCTTGTTTATGCAGAAGTTCTATTCGAGAATCTATCGTGTGACATCCTCCCCCACCTATAGAGGTGGGGCTTCCCATCCTCGGCAAATCTCGGCAAGTTTGGTTCTCGTTCGATAGCACTACCGTGCTAAGCATAAGCGAGCT
>OIDR01000237.1_pt1 | contig 18038 bp, 10 predicted proteins | sample 1581641 | NCBI WGS metagenome assembly OIDR01 (sample SAMEA3882550, study PRJEB24775) | human gut metagenome | biome: human-associated habitat; feature: intestine environment; material: feces | place: Netherlands | collected 2009/2010
ATCGTGGCCGCGATTCGACGCCGCCCGGGCGCGGTTTCGGTCGAAGGCGTCAAGCGCCGCTGCCGGGCCGGCATGGGTCGGTGCCAGAGTGGCTTTTGCCAGAGCCGCGTGGTGGCGATCATCGCGCGCGAGCTGGGCTGCGACCCCAGCGAGGTGCTGTTGGAGGATACCGGATCTTGGTTGGTTGAGGGACCGCTGAAGGGGGTGCGCTAGGATGGCGGAAATCAAATCGAGCGCGATTGATTACGGCGTCGTAGAAGCCGTACAAACGCAAGTCTTTGACGTGGTCGTTATCGGCGGCGGCCCTGCCGGTCTGGCGACGGCGTTCTTCCTGACGCGCGCCGGCGTGCCCGTCACCATCTTCGAGGCCCGCGATTCGCTTGGCGGCGTGGTCCGTCACGTGATCCCCGAGTTCCGTATCGCGAGCGACGACATCTCCCACGATGCCGAGCTCTGCCTGGCCTTTGGCGCCAAGGTGCAACTTAATGCTCGCGTGGAGTCCATCGGCGAGCTCAAGGCTCAGGGCTTTACCGACGTTGTCGTGGCCACCGGTGCCTGGATGCCCGGCTCTGCGGGCTTGGGCGAGGGCGCCGAGCTCGACGTGCTGGAGTTCCTCGAGGCCGCCAAGAAGGGCGAGAAGCTCGAGCTGGGCGAGGACGTCGTGGTCATTGGCGCCGGCAACACCGCCATGGATGCTGCCCGCGTGGCCAAGCGCCTGGCCGGCGTGAAGAACGTGCGCCTGGTGTATCGCCGCACCAAGAAGCAGATGCCCGCCGACGAGGAAGAGCTTGATCTTGCTCTTGCCGACGGCGTTGAGTTCTGCGAGCTGCTGGCGCCCAAGGCACTCAACGGCGCCGTGCTGACCTGCGACGTTATGGAGCTTGGCGAGCCGGATGCAAGCGGCCGTCGCAGCCCCGTCGCCACGGGCGAGACCATCGAGCTTCCCGCCACCACGGTGATCTGCGCCGTGGGCGAGGGCATCGATGCCAGCCTGTACGATGCTGCGGGCGTCGAGCACGACCGTCGCGGCCGCCTTGCCGCCACCTCCACCGGCGTCGAGGGCGTCTGGGCTGCGGGTGACTGCCGTCGCGGTCCTGCCACCGTGGTTGAGGCTATTGCCGACGCCGCCGAGGTCGCCCGTGCCATCGCCGGCGTGGACTTTAACAAGTACGCCGACTGCAACGAGCAGGCCGGCCGCGAGGACACCTGCTACGAGCGCAAGGGGTCGCTGTGCCGCGACAAGCGCAACTGCACCAAGACCCGCTGCCTGGGCTGCGGCTCGGTGTGCGAGGTCTGCTGCGACGTGTGCCCCAACCGCGCCAACGTGGCCATTAAGGTGCCGGGCCTGGCCAAGCATCAGGTCGTCCACGTCGACGGCATGTGCAACGAGTGCGGCAACTGCGCCGTGTTCTGCCCCTACCAGGAGGGTCGTCCCTACAAGGACAAGCTCACCCTGTTCTGGAGCGAGGAGGACATGGAGAACTCCGAGAACGAGGGCTTCCTGGCCGTGGACGAGGACCACTTTAAGGTCCGCGTCGCCGGCACGGTCCGCACCGTCTCGGTCGATGCCGTCAACACCGGTCTGCCCGAGGCCGTCCGCCTGACCATCAGGGCCGTGCGCGACAACTATTCGTACCTTCTTAAGAAATAGGCGAGTCTCTTATGGCCAAATCCATTCAACATAACGTGGCCTACGTTGCCTGCGGAAGCGGCTGTGCTTCCGCAGGCGGCGACGCCCGTTGCAGCGAAGGCTGCATTGGCTGTGGTGCCTGTGTCACGGCCTGCCCCCACGGCGCCATTGCGCTGGTCGATGGCATCGCCCGCGTGGATCGCTCAAAGTGCACGGGCTGTGGCCTGTGCGGCATGGCGTGCCCGCAGCGCGTGATTGCCTTCGTTCCCGGCTACCAGAACATCCTGGTGCGCTGCAACAACACCGATAAGGGCGCCATTGCTCGCAAGATCTGCGACACGAGCTGCATCGGTTGCGGCATGTGCGCTAAAAAGTGCCCCGCCGGCGCTATCCGCATCGAGGACAACTGCGCCCATATCGATGGCGCGGACTGCCTGTCGTGCGGCATGTGCGCCGTCGTCTGCCCGCATGGCGCCATCCACGACCGCACCGGCATCGCCGCCGGCGTGTAGAAGGGAATCACCATGGCACAGGAATTCACTTTTACCGTTAACGGCGTCGAGCGCACGACGACCCAAAACAAACCGTTGCTGCGCTACCTGCGCGACGACCTGCACATTCACTCCGCCAAGGACGGCTGCTCCGAGGGCGCCTGCGGCACCTGCACCATCCATGTGGACGGTGCGGCCGTCAAGGCGTGCGTGCTGACCACCGCTCTTGCCGCCGGTCGCAACATCGTGACCGTCGAGGGCCTGCCCGAGGACGTGCGCGAGGCCTTTGTGTACGCCTTTGGCGCCGTGGGCGCCGTGCAGTGCGGTTTTTGCATTCCCGGCATGGTCATGGCGGGTGCAGCGCTCATCGCCGAGGACCCCGAGCCCACCGAGGAGCAGATCAAGTACGCCATTCGCGGTAACGTCTGCCGCTGCACCGGCTACAAAAAGATTATCGAGGGCATCTCGCTGGCCGCTGCGGTGCTCCGCGGCGAAAAGCAGATCGACGACGACCTGGAGCGCGGCGATGACTACGGCGTGGGCAAGCGCGCCTTCCGTATCGACGTGCGCAAGAAGGTGCTCGGTGAGGGCAAGTACCCCGACGATATCGACGAGCTCGATCAACCGGGCCTGACCTATGCCAGCGCCGTGCGCTCCAAGTATCCGCGCGCCCGTGTGCTCTCCATCGACACCTCCAAGGCCGAGGCCCTGCCCGGTGTGGTGGGCATCCTGCGCGCCGAGGACGTGCCGGTCAACCAGGTCGGCCACCTTATCCAGGACTGGGACGTCATGATCGCCCAGGGCGATATCACCCGCTGCGTGGGTGACGCCATCGTGCTGGTGGTCGCCGAGGACGAAGCGACGCTCGAGAAGGCCAAGAAGCTCGTCAAGATCGATTACGAGCCGCTGGAGCCCGTGCGCAACATTGTCGAGGCCAGGGCTGCCGACGCCCCGCGCCTGCACGACAGCTTCTTTGCCTTTGGCAACACAGTGGAGCTCAAGGACAACGTGTGTCAGAGCCGTCACGTGACGCGCGGCGACGCCGCCAAGGCGCTGGCCGAGAGCGCGTTTACCGTGACGCAGCGCTTTACCACGCCCTTTACCGAGCATGCCTTCTTGGAGCCCGAGTGCGCCGTGGCATTTCCGTACAAGAACGGCGTCAAGGTGCAGTCGACCGACCAGGGCGCCTACGATACGCGCAAAGAGTGCGCCCATATGTTTGGCTGGGATAGCGAACCCGAGCGCGTGGTCGTCGAGACCATGCTCGTGGGCGGCGGCTTTGGCGGCAAGGAGGACGTTTCGGTCCAGCACCTGGCTGCGCTTGCAGCCTATAAGCTCCAGCGTCCTGTGAAGTGCAAGCTCACACGCGCCGAGTCGCTTGCGTTCCATCCCAAGCGCCACGCCATGGACGGCACCTTTACGCTGGGCTGCGACGCCGAGGGCAACTTTACCGGTTTGGACTGCGAGATCAACTTTGACACCGGCGCCTATGCGTCGCTGTGCGGCCCGGTGCTCGAGCGCGCCTGCACGCATGCTGTTGGCCCTTACAAGTACCAGAACACCGACATTCGCGGCTTTGGCTACTACACCAACAACCCGCCCGCCGGTGCGTACCGAGGCTTTGGCGTTTGCCAGTCCGAGTTTGCGCTCGAGAGCCTGATCGACCTGCTGGCAGAGAAGGTCGGCCTGGATCCGTGGGAGATTCGTTACCGAAACGCTATCGAGCCGGGCGAGGTTTTGCCCAACGGCCAAATTGCCGACTGCTCCACGGCGCTTAAGGAGACGCTGCTCGAGGTCAAGGATGCCTACTATGCGCATCCCGGACACGCCGGCATTGCCTGCGCCATGAAGAATGCCGGCGTGGGCGTGGGCCTGCCCGATGCCGGCCGCTGCAAGATTCGCGTCGAGGATGGCCGCGCCGTGGTCTATGCCGCCACGTCCGACATCGGCCAGGGCTGCAACACCGTCTTTTTGCAGGACGTTGCCGAGGCATGCGGTCTGCCGCTTCGCTGCATCGCCAACGGCGAGTGCTCCACCGAGAACGCTCCCGACTCCGGCACCACGTCTGGCTCGCGTCAGACGGTCGTGACCGGCGAGGCCGTGCGCGGTGCCGCCTTCCTGCTGCGCGATGCCATGCTTGACATCGAGGCCGGCAAGTCTGCGCCCGCCGCTCCCGTGAATGCGCATGGCGACGGCGTCAAGATCGAGTACGACGACGGTCGCGCCTATCAGCTGCACACGCAGGAGCTCGTCGCCGGCCAGGGTATGCATCCTCAGGATCCCGCGGCCGCCATCAAGGCGCTCGAGGGATGCGAGTTTGGCTACGTGTACCTGGAGCCGACCGACAAGCTGGGTGCGGATGTTCCCAACCCCAAGAGCCACATCTGCTACGGCTTTGCCACGCATGTGGTCACTCTGGATGATGACGGCCGCGTGAGCGAGGTCTACGCCGCGCACGATTCCGGCAAGGTGGTCAACCCCATCTCCATCCAGGGTCAGATCGAAGGCGGTGTGCTCATGGGTATGGGTTATGCGCTTACCGAGGACTGGCCGCTCAAGGACTGCGTGCCCCAGGCAAGGTACGGTACGCTTGGGCTGTTCCGTGCGCCCGAGATTCCGGATATCCATGCCATCTACGTGGAGAAGGACGAGCTGCTGCCCGTGGCATACGGCGGCAAGGGCATCGGCGAGATCGCAACGATCCCCACGGCGCCCGCCGTACAGAACGCCTATCGCGCATTTGACGGCAAGCTGCGTCCGGATCTTCCCATGGTGGATACGCCGTACAGCCGCGCCCGTCACCGCGGGTAGGGTAGAGCGCGGACGGCCATTGCTGATGGGCTGTTCGCACTCAGCATCAACCACATACGCTGCGCCTTTGGCCCCGGCTCCATCGCGAGCCGGGGCCTTTTGTTTGGAGCGCCTCCGCATGCGGAGGCTGCGTCCCAGAATTGGCGTTCAGAATGGGATGCGCTTTCCGGTAGAGCATCTGGCGGAAACTGTGTTCCGGATTCGACGCTCAGAATGGGATTCGTTTTCCGGATCGGTCCTCAACCGGAAGCTGTGTCCCGGAATCATGCCTCAGAATGGGATGCGTTTTCCGCTGGCCGGTCGTTTGGAAAGTGCATCCCAGTTTGAGCGTTTATTCCGGGATGCGGTTTCCGCTGAAGGACTCAACCGGAAAGCACGACCCGTTCCGAGGCCTGATTCCGGGACACGCTTTCCGCTAGGCCCGCCATCCGGAAAGTGCATCCCGTTTTGAGCGTCCAGCCTGGGACGCGCTTTCCGTTGGCGTGGCCGTTGGGAAAACGCGGCCCAGATAGGGGGATGCGATTCGGCGATGCGTGGCCTAGCAGCTCCTACAGCTCAATATCGTTGAGCCATGTCGGTAGCGCGGTCTGCCGGATGCCTGCCGTCTGCAGCTTTTTGGCGAGCACTCCTGCCGAGCGGACCTCGTTTATGGTAAAGCGCAGCAGAGGATGACCGTAGAGCGATAGGTGCGCCTCGCGCTGTCGTTCGGCAACGAGCGCCTCGGCGGTGGTGCGCCCGGCTAACATGGCCTGGTCGGTATATTTGACGAACCCGTCGAGTTCTCCCAACGTGAGCTCCCGCGCCTGGCGCTCCCAGGCAAAGTCCGTTCGCATAGTCTCGGTCGAATCGAAGGGGTCCGTCAGCTCGTATTGCAGTTGGTCGGGTGCGAAGCCGGTCTCGATCATGACGGCGCGGGCGACTGATTCTCCACCGCTCTCGGCGCGGGCGTCGGCATACCGAAGTGTCGTGAGGGCGGTGCGGATGGCCCGGTCGTTGCGAGTGCTCGCTCGTTGCTCGACGGCCGCCATCAGCTGCTCTTGCGTTAGACCAAGCTTTGAGATCGCCGAATCGGCAATGGGCATGCCGTCGGCAAAACCAGTTTGCAGCAGGCAATCCGTCACCGTTTGAATGGGCGGCGTTACCGATATGCCGGCTCTGTGTATTGCTCCGGCCGGCTCAATCTGATGCCGCTGGATTCGGACGCCTGGGCGAGCCGACGGCTTTGTCGAGCTGCAGACATGCACAACGTTCAGGTGTCGCCACGAGACCTCGAGCCCCAGCAGGCAAGCTGCCGAAAACGAGCAGAACGTCCAATCGGGGTGGATGATCGCAAGGGCGCGAATAATCTCGCAATGACGCTGCGCCCGGTTGAGCTCATCCCAGCGCATTTTGCGCGCAAACAACCCCGACATGGGCGAGACAACCGTGCCGCCGGTGCGCCGAAGGAGCGCTTTTCGGATCGCCGTGCTCGGGGGAATCAGACAGCGCCCCTCTTGTTCGGCTTGAGTGAGCAGCTGGTCGATGAGTTGGTCATTGTAATGGGTCATGAGCTACCGCCTCCTTTTGGGTAGCAAAAACGTATCAGCTGGAACTTGCCACTCAGCTGACCAAAAGCTGACCAAAATCTAACCATGCAGATAGATGGCCTGTTTTCGGCGACATTTTTACATCCGAATCGGTGGGCGGTAATCGGCGACCTTGAACGGTAGCGAGTTATGAAGACTGGGTAAGTTTCGAGACGTGTGCTTTTTGAAAAAGAGCATTCTATCTGCTGTTTTGTGTTTCTGGATCGCATATTTGAAGGCATGTGATAAGGGCTGCAGGTCGTCGTCTGTGTCGGCGGAAACTATGTCCCGGAATTGACGTTCGGAATGGGACGCGCTTTCCGGAACGCCCCTCAACCGGAAACTGCGTCCCAGATTTCGGCCTCGGAGTGGGATGCCGTTTCCGGATCGGGCCTCAAGCGGAAACTGCGTCCCGGAATCGAGCCTCGGGGTGGGACACGCTTTCCGGATGGCATGTTTGGCGGAAACTACGGCCCAGTTTTTGGCTCCAGAACGGGATACATTTTCCGGAACGGTCCACGTGCGGTGGTGTACCGCCCCTTTTACGTGCGCCGCTTGTCGAATTACGTTATAGCTAGCTATATTATAGGAAGGTATAATATAGCTAGCTATAACGTAAAGGAAGGATGGCCCTATGTTTATCGGAAGAACAGTGGAAATGTCCGAGCTCAATCGACTGTATGGCACGGGCTCCTTTGAGATGCCTGTGATTTACGGCCGTCGTCGTGTGGGCAAAACGCGTCTTATCACAGAATTCATCCAAGACAAGAAGGCTATTTACTTTCAAGCTCGTCGTACCAATGCAGAGGCAAACCTGCACGGCTTTAGCCAGGCGATACTTGCGGGTTCGGTTGGTGCTGCAGGCGTGTCGTTTCGTAGTTTTGACGAGGCGTTCGATGCATTGGCCACCATGGCTCGCACGGAACGTTTGATTGTCGTGATTGACGAGTATCCCTATCTCGCCCAATCGAATCCCGAGATCAGTTCGTTGCTGCAAGACAAGATTGATCACTTGTACAAAGAGACTAGGCTCATGCTGATTCTATGCGGCTCGTCTCTTTCGTTTATGGAGGAACAGGTGTTGGGCTACGAGAGCCCACTATACGGTAGGCGTACGGCCCAGTTTAAGATCATGCCGCTCGATTTTACGACGACCCTCGGCCTGTGGCAGAGCATGAGTCGCGAAGACGCTGCAGTTTGCTATGGTATGACGGGCGGCATTCCTGCATATATCGAGAGAGTCGATCCTGCCGCATCGCTCAAGGACAACATCAAACGTCTTTTTCTTACTTCTACGGGCTATCTCTTTGAGGAGCCGAGTAACCTGCTAATGCAAGAGTGCCGCAATCCCGAGCAATATGATGCGATCGTGCAAGCAATTGCTCAGGGGCGCTCGAAGATCTCGGAGATTGCGAGCTCTACGGGAATCCCTGCGAGCAACGTAAAGAGCTATGTGGATAAGCTGGCGTCGCTTGGGATTGTCGAGCGCGAGCTGCCCCTAAACGAGACGAGCAATAAGCGAGCCGTGTATCTGCTGAGCGACCAGATGTTTAGGTTCTGGTACAAGTTTGTTCCGCAGAACATTGGGCTGATTCAAAACGATATGGCCGAGATGGCGTATAAGCGCATTGAGCCGCACGTATCGGATTACATGGGTACGGTCTTTGAGCTTATATGCAGACAATACGTGTACGAACTCGCGCGCGCGGGCCAGCTCGATGTGGTTCCGGCGAGCGTCGGGCGCTGGTGGGGGACGGACAATCGCACGCATACGCAGGAAGAAATCGACTTGATTGTTGACGATGGCGAGGGCGCTGCGCTGTTTGCGGAGTGCAAATGGCGCAATGAGCCGGCGGGCGAAGACGTGCTGCAAAAGCTCGTGCATCGAAGCGAGCTCTTTAGACGGCAACGAAAAAGCTATGCACTTTTCTCAAAAAGCGGCTTTACGCAGGGATGTCGGGATGCCGCGGAGAGTAGGGGAGACGTCAAGCTGATCTCGTTTGCCGAGATGTGAGGGCGGGAATAATGAAGCGCGTCCTGATTTGATGCTGGGAATGGGATGTGCTTTCCTTTTGCGACCTTTGGCGGAAAGTGCGTTCCAGATTTCGGCTTCAGAATGGGATGCCGTTTCCGGATCGGCCCTCAGGCGGAAACTACGACCCGGAATTCGGCTCCAAAACGGGATACGCTTTCCCGGTGGCATCTCTGGCGGAAACTGCATCCCGGAATGAGCTCTCGGAACGGGACACGCTTTCCCATCGGGGCTTCAAACGGAAACCGTGTCCCGGAATCGAGCCTCAGGGTGGGACGCATTTTCCGGTAGAGGCCTGGGACGGAAGGCGTGTCCCAGAATTCGGCTAATCCGATGGCCAGGTGGTTGAGCGAGCGGGCTCCGAGGCTCCATTACTGAAAATTCATTTGTTAAACCTGGCAACCGTGGGTAGAATAAAGTCGACGGCAGCCCAAGGGTGATAGCTGGGCAGCGCCGTTACTTAGTTCAAGGGGTCAATGCCTTAACGGCGTCGACCCCTCTTCTTTTGCTTCGTACGCTGCTTAAGTGCCTCGGAAAGTCCGATAAGCGCCGTGAGGAGCGAGACCAAAGCGGTCAGGAGCTTCACGAAATCAATCAGATCGGTCATGGGCATCACCTCCCGTCGCATGGAGGGCGCTGCCCGGCACATGGAACTGCCGTCAACAACTGCCATTCTATCAAAGCGCGGTCATAAATACGAATATATGTTCGATAATAACAGCAACGTGATTCCCTCGAATAGCAGCCTTTCGTAAGGGCGGCAGAAGACGACGCTGGGCGATTGGGGATAGACGCGCAGGTCTTCGTCACCGAAAGCCCGTTTGATTAACCAGCCCTCTGTAGGTACACTGCATATTGATGGGCTCGGGATGACCGCTGATTCAAGTCACCGGGCCTAAATTCATATCTATAGGTTTAACCGAATGGCTGACAAGCCTACGGGACCTAAGATTCCATGGCATCGCGAATGGGCAGAACGTTGACTCTCGACTTCCCCTTCTATCTGCGTCAGATGGTCATTGGCTTCTGTTCCTTTGCTAGAATCAGAAGCACATTTGTATTGCATCATGCAATCGCGGGGGTTGCCAATGAAATACGCCGAGCTTGTCGACGGAGAGGCCAAGACAAGCGAGCTCAAGAGCTTTCTTGTGGATGGCGAGAACGTTGCCGTGACCATCCGCATACCTAAAAACATGCGTGATGCGGCGAAGGACGCCGCTGCGCTTTCTGGCATCAGCTTTACCTCGCTGGTAAAGATGAGCCTCATCGAATATCTGACCAAGAAGGAGAAATAGCAGTGGCGGATAGCGACGATCTTATCAAGGCCGTTGGCGCCAATATTCAAGAGAAGGCATCTCTCATTTGGAGTGCCGCCGATACCCTGCGTGGCCCCTACAAGCCTCATGAGTACGGCCTGGTCATCCTTCCTATGACCGTTATCAAACGCTTCCACGACTGCCTTGAGCCCACGCACGATGCCGTTCTCGCCGCAGCTGAGAAATACAAACCCTTTTCCGTGAAGGACGGCTTTTTGCGCGATGCCTCCGGCTACCCCTTCTACAACACCTCTAAGTTCACCTTCGAGACGCTCAAGGCCGACCCGGAGAACATCGAGGACAACTTCAAGGACTACATCAACGGGTTCTCAGACAACGTGCAGGACATCTTGGCACGCATGAAGTTCGCCGACCAGATCGAACGCCTCTCCGACCCAGACGCCCCGCTGCTCTACCAGGTCGTCTGCGACTTCTGCAAGCCGCAGGCCGACATGTCGCCCGACAAGATCAAAGCTGTGGACATGGGCTACATCTTCGAGAACCTCATTCAGCGCTTCTCCGAGTCCTACGACGAGGACGCCGGCGCTCACTTCACGAGCCGCGACATCGTGTACCTCATGACCGACCTGCTCATTCAGGCGGACCCGCACGTCTTCGACGGCGACCGCATCACGAAGACCGTCTACGACCAGACCATGGGAACCTCGCAGATGCTCGGCTGCACCGAGGAGCGCCTGCGCCAGCTCGACGCCGAGGCCCGTGTAACCTGCTACGGTCAGGAGTTCAATCCCTTCACTTTCGGCATCGCGAAGGCGAGTGCGCTGATTCGTGGCGAGGACGACGCCAACATGCGCTTCGGAGATACCCTCTCCGCCGATAAGTTCGATGGCTTCAAGTTCGACTACTGCATTTCCAATCCACCCTTCGGTGACCCGTGGAATCCTCAGGCCCCCTCGGTGGAGAAGGAATTCAAGACTGCCGGCGGTGGACGCTTCCCCGTTGAGAAGCTTCCCGCCAAGGGCGATGGTCAGATGCTCTTCGTGCTCAACGGCCTGTCTAAGCTCAAGGACGACGGCGTGATGGCGATTGTCCAGGACGCGAGTCCGCTCTACAAGGGCAAGCCCGGCAGCGGCGAGGACAGCATCCGCCGATACGTGTTGGAGAACGACTGGCTCGACGCGATCGTGCAGCTGCCCTGCGACTCGTTCTACAACACCGGCATCGCCACCTACGTTTGGCTCTTCAGCAAGGCGAAGGCACCGGAGCATCGCGACCACGTGCTGCTCATCGACGCCTCCCGGTGCTTCGAGAAGCGCCGCAAGGGCATTGGCGACAAGAAGAACGACATCACCAAGTCCTGCCGCGACCTTATCGTCCAGGCGTACTCCGAGTATCGCGACGGCACTTGGACGGGCGCCGGGTCCAACGGACTAGAGGTCTCCGTCGAGGCGCGCCTGATGGAGACGGTCGAGTTTGGCTTCAACCGCGTTGCCGTGGAGAGCCCCGTCGTCGACGAGGACGGAGAACCCGTCCTTAACAAACGCGGGAAAATGCAGGCGGACAAGGCCAAGGAGGACACCGAGGACATCCCGCTCACGCAGGATATCGATGCCTATATCGAGCGCGAGGTGCGCCCGTACAACAAGTACGCCTGGGTGGACAAGAAGAAGACCAAAGTGGGCTACACCATCCCGTTCACGCGCGTGTTCTACAAGTACGCCGAGCTCGAGCCTGCCGATGAGATCGCCAAGCGCATCTTAGAGCACGAAAAGACGCTCGAGGAGAGCCTCGAGGCCCTCTTCGGAGAGGTGCGTTAGCGATGCGGGAGATGAAGGACAGCGGCGTCGAGTGGCTTGGCGAGGTGCCCGCGGAATGGGGCTCGATAGGCTTGGCGGCTTCTTTTCGTTGAGAAGCGAAAAGGTATCAGACGAAGATTACGCTCCTCTGTCTGTGACCAAGGGCGGAGTAGTGCCTCAGCTGTCTCATGTCGCAAAGAGCGATGACCATGCGAATCGTAAGTTGGTCTGCAAGGGTGACTTTGCTATCAACAGCCGTTCGGATCGTCGCAATTCCTGCGGTTTTGCTTCTCAGGACGGATCGGTTTCGCTTATCAACACTATTTGCGTTCCGCGCGGAGAGATCGAATCGCGCTATTTCGGCTACTTGTTCGACAGCTCCCAATGGTCAGATGAGTTTTATTCATGGGGCCATGGGATAGTCGCCGATCTTTGGACAACCGGATGGAACGACATGAAGAAGATTCTTCTTCCGGTTCCTCCCCTCCACGAGCAGCGCCACATCGCGGACTTCCTGGACGAGAAGTGCGCCGAGATTGACCGCGCCGTCTCCGCTGCCGAGCGGTCCGTTCAAGAATATGTCGTTTACAAAAAGGGGCTCGTTACCGAGGCCGTTCGGCGTGCGGGTGGAAAAGAGGTGCGCCTTCGTCACTTGTGCTCAAGGGTATTTGATGGCCCGTTTGGCTCCCATTTGAAGAGCGCCGATTATATCGATGAGGGCATTAGGGTTGTAAGGCTCGAAAATCTCAGGTATATGAGCTTCGATGACTCGAAGCGGTCTTATGTGTCGCAAGAAAAGTACGAAACCATCGCCCGCCATACCGTAATGCCAACCGATTTGATCATGGCGACTTTCGTTGCAAAGGAAGTCCAGGTTGCTTCTCTTCCTAAAGAAGTCCAATTTGCTGTTAATAAAGCGGATTGTGTGGGCCTGCGCTTGAAGAGCGGGGTATGTGTCAATCGGTACGTTCAATATGCGCTGTCTTCGAATGTCGTCCTTGACTATCTCCGAAGCAACCTACACGGTACGACCCGCGATAGGGTTAACACATAGCAGATTAAAGAGATACCGCTTGCCGTTCCGTCCCTCGATGAACAACTTCGCATTGCTGGTTTCTTGGATGAGAAATGCGTCCAAATCGACGCGGCTATCGCCGCAAAGCAAGCCATCATCGCCGACCTCAAGGCGTACAAGCAATCGCTCATTTACGAAGTCGTTACTGGTAAAAGGGAGGTTTAAGCATGCCTGCGCAGACAAAGGAAAAGTACCTCGAAGAGGACATCGAGTCGTTTCTCTGCTCGCCTGAGGGCGGTTTCTTCAAGTGCGACGACAGGCATTCGCTCCTCTACGTCGAGGACGGCACCTATCAGATGGTCGGCGGCGGCTACATGGAGCATCGTGACCGTGCGCTCGACGCCGCCACCCTGGTCAACTTCATCCAGACGACGCAGCCCAAGGCGTGGGATCGCTTCGAGCGCATGTGCAACTCCGATTCCACGGCGAAGTTCGCCAAGGTCCTCAACGACGCCGTCGACCGCCTGGGTATGGTCGCGGTGCTCAAACACGGCTTCAAGCACCGAGGAATTCCTTTCAAGGTCGTATTCTTCAAGCCGGAGAGCGGGCTTAACGAAAGCGCCGCCGACCGCTATGCCAAGAACGTCTGCCGCTGCATCCGCCAGTTCCACTTCGCCGAGACGGGCAACCAGACCATCGACATGGTCCTGGACGTGAACGGCATCCCCTGGTGGGCATAGAGCTCAAGGACCAGTTCACCGGCCAAGACGTTGAGAATGCCATGCGCCAGTGGCGCGAGGACCGCGACCCGAGGTGTCGCTGTCTCAAGTTCAACACGCGCATGGTGGCCTTTTTCGCCGTCGATCTCGAAAATGTCTACATGACCACCAAGCTGGAGGGCGCGAAGACCTTCTTCCTGCCGTTCAACCAGGGCTCCGCCGGGGCGGGAAACGACGGCGGCGCCGGCAACCCCGCAAATCCCGACGGTTATGCCACGAGCCACTTGTGGGAGGTCGCCCTGCAGAAGGACAGCCTGCTCGATATCGTCAACAAGTTCCTCCACCTGGAGGTCAAGGAAGAGACAGAGCTCGATGCGCGCGGCAACGAGGTGAAGCGCAAGAAGGAGCGCATCATCTTCCCCCGTTACCACCAGCTCGACTCCGTGCGCAAGGTCATCGCCGACGTGCGCGCGAACGGGACGGGCAAGAACTACCTCGTGCAGCATTCGGCGGGGTCGGGCAAGTCGAACAGCATCGCCTGGACGGCCTATCGCCTTGCATCCCTCTTTGTGGATGACACCCCGCTGTTCGACTCCGTGGTCGTCGTCACCGACCGCCGAGTGCTCGACAGCCAGCTGCAGGAGACCATCTCGGGCTTCGATCACGCCATCGGCTCGGTCGTGACCATCGGCAAGGACAAGACCTCGGCCGACCTGCGGGACGCCATCAACGGCGGCGCTCGTCTCATCGTCTCGACCCTTCAGAAGTTCCCCGTGATCTACGAGCAGGTCGAGAGCAAGGGTAAGCGCTTCGCCATCATCGTCGACGAGGCACATTCGTCCCAGACGGGAACGAGCGCGCTCAAGCTCAAGAGCGCCCTTGCCGACAAGCGCGACGCGCTCGAGGAGTACGCTGAGATCGAGGCGGAAGCCGAGGACGCCGCAGCCGATTGGGAGGACCAGCTCGCCGATGAGCTCGCGAGCCACGGCCGTCACAAGAACCTGACCTTCGTTGCCTTTACCGCCACGCCAAAGGAACAGACGCTCGAGATTTTCGGCGATGAGTGGCCTGACGGGTCCTTCCACCCGTTCCACGTCTACTCGATGCGCCAGGCGATAGAGGAGGGCTTCATTATGGACCCCCTCGCCAACTACGTGAGTTATTCGGAGGCCGTCGAGCTCGCACGCACGGTCCCCGACAATCCCGACGTACCGAGCAGCCCCACGCTCAAGCTGCTCCGCAAGTATAAGGAGCTGCACCCCTATGCCCTCGGCCAGAAAGCCGAGATCATCGTGGAGACATTCCGCAATGTGACACGCACCAAAATCCGCGGCAAGGGCAAGATGATGGTGGTCACGGCCTCGCGCCTCGCGACGGTTCGCTACTACCACGAGATCAAGCGCTACATGCAGAAGAAGGGCTACGATGATATCGAGGTGCTGGTGGCGTTCTCGGGCGCCATTAGCGACCCGGCTGACGGCCCCGACGGTCCCGAGTACACCGAGCCGGTCATCAACGTCGGCCACGATGGACAACGCGTCGCCGAGAGCCAAACGAAGGCCGAGTTCCACAACTATGGGGACGTGCTTGTTGTTGCCGAGAAGTACCAGACGTGCTTTGACGAGCCGCTGCTGCACACGCTGGTGGTGGACAAGAAGCTCAAGGACGTGAAGGCCGTCCAGACGCTCTGCCGCGTCAACCGCATCCACCCGGACAAGGAGGACACCTACATCCTCGACTTCGTGAACAAGCCCGAGGACATCCAGAAGGCTTTCGAACGCTTCTACACCGAGACGTCGCTTTCCGAGCAGATTAACACCGACCTCCTCTATCAGGTGCAGACCGATATTCGCGGTTACGGGCTCTATGACGAGTCTGACATTGAGGCCGCTGCCGAGATAGTCTTCACCGATGGCAAGGGTAAATCGCAGAGCAACGTGCAGGGTAAGCTCGCGGCCGTTTTGAAGCCGGCGGTCGCGCGTTATAACGAGTTGAACGACGATGAACGCTATCAGGTTCGTCGCAAGGTGCGTAGCTTCTGCAAGTGGTACACCTACATCACCCAGATCGTGCGCATGTTTGACCGAGACCTGCATAAGGAATACGTGTATTTAAGCTATCTGCGCCACTTCCTCAAGGTCGAGAAGATCCCCGTCGAGGCTGTGGACGACAAGGTCGAGATGCGCTTCTACAAGCTCAAGCAGGAGTTCGAGGGCAGCATTTCGCTTGAGCCTGGCGGCGGCGTGCTCGATCCCGGTGGCGCGGCCAAGACCGTGACGCCCGATAAGAAGCGCGACCCGCTGCAGGTGCTCGTGGATAAGTTCAACGAGCAGTGGGCTGGCAACTTCACCGAGGGAGATCGTGTGGTTATCGACACGCTGTGGAAGCGTATCGCCGAAAACCCGCAGGTCGCCGACACCATCCGTCGCGACGGCAGACAGGTCTTCGAATCAAGCCTGCTGCCCAAGGTGTTCGATGAGGAGGCTCGCCGCGCCTATGTGGAGAACACGGACTCCTTTACCAGCCTCTTTGAGGACAGTGAGAAGTATCGCGCCATGATGAGCGCCATCGGGCAGCTGCTGGTTGAGAAATTCAAGTAGGATTCCTGAGATTGATGTTGGAAAAAGGGGCAACCGCAAATGAAAGCAACCGAGGCAAATCTACTCGACCTTATGGGCGTGGCGAAGATGCAGTTCGTCATTCCCGTGTACCAGCGAGTTTACTCGTGGAGTGTAAAAGAGTGCGAGGTGCTTTGGGATGACGTCATGCGAGCGGGTCGTGATGGCGTATCGCACTTCGTGGGGTCAATGCTTTATATCCCCGAGTCCGAGAGCTCTGCCACGAGCATTTCGCGCGTGCTTCTGATTGACGGACAGCAGCGCATGACGACGTTTTCGTTGATGATTGCAGCTTTGGCTGACTATTTGGAGAGCAACCCCGACAAGGCTGGCTTCCTTGGCGACCTCAAAATCTCGGCGCTGAGGAAAAATTACCTCTTTAACGATGACGACTACAACGGTCTGGCACGCTACAAGCTGGTGCTCTCGCAGGACGATAAAGAGACGCTGTTCTCCATCGTGTCTGGGGCTCCCGTGCCAGATGAAAAATCGGATCGCATTGTCGAAAACCATGCGTTCTTCCGTGAAAAGATGCACGGGAAATCATTCGACCCTGCAAGGCTTTGGGCGGGGCTAAACCGAGTGCAGGTCATCGACACTAAGCTCACCGCTGGCGTTGATAATGCCCAGCTCATATTTGAGTCCATGAACTCCAAGGGCAAGCCGCTCACGCCCATTGACCTCATCCGTAACTACGTTCTAATGTCGCTTCCCAACGACGAACAGACCAAGCTTTATGAGGGTTATTGGCATCCACTCGAGTGCTTGTTCGGAAAAGGCGGCGAGGACGAGTTCAATGCATTTATCTGGTACTGGCTGTGGCTTAAAGTTCCCAATAGGATGCCGAAGGAGAACGAGGCCTACTACGAGTTTAAGCGCTATTTCGCCGACGACTACGATGGTGACACCGAGGGCCTGCTTAAGGAGCTGCGCGGGTATGCACATAGATACGCCAGTCTGTTCCTTGGTAAGGAGAAGGACGACGGACTGCGCCGAGTGTTCGGCAGAATCGTAAGCCTCGACGTGAAGCAGATAAGGCCCCTCTTAATGTTGCTTTATTCGGTTTACGAGGGGAATGGACTAGACCGCAATGCGTTTTTACGTATCTGCGAGACTATCGAGTCGTTTCTGTTCAGGCGAGCGGTTTGCGGCAGGCTTACCACGGGTCTAAATAATTTCTTTGCCGGCATGTATCGCAATCTTGAGCAACAGGACGATATAGAGGAGTACGTTACGGCGATGCTCCTTATCCACAGTAGCGGTATGACTGCGTACTTCCCGACAGACGAGCATTTTGTCGAAGAGTTTAAGACGCGTGACTGCTACAACCGCTTCTCCAAAAAGCGCTATTACCTGGAGCGCATGGAGAACTGGCACCACCCGAAGGAGTCCATCTCGGCTGACGATTACCAGATCGAGCACGTCATGCCCCAGACGATTGATGATGAGCACGGCTGGAAGGAATCGCTTGGCGAGAACTGGGAAGACATCCACGACAGGCTGTGCAACAACTTGGGAAATCTAACGCTGACGGGCTACAACCAGGAGTACTCGAACCGGTCGTTCTCGGACAAGCTCAATCTTCCTGGCGTGGGGCTTAGGTGCAGTCCGCTCCACCTGAACAAGTCAATCGCCTCGCATGAAAAATGGGGTGAGGAAGAGATTGGGCAGCGCGCGGACGAGCTGGCGAAAGAGGCGTGCGAGATATGGAAATATCCCGACCTTCCGGCAGATGTCGTCGACAAGTATCGTCCCTCTCGCGGTGAGTCTGACGAGGCTCCTGTCTGGACTCTGCAGGAGAACCACCCCACCTTTGCCGAAGGCGGACTCAACCAGAAGCTTTTCGATGAGGTGTGCGAGTCCGTTCTGAGTGGCAACTCTTCGTGGGAGTCCTATATAGCCAAGTACTACGTGGGCTTCAGGTCGGGCAAGCGAAAACTGCATGCCGTGTTAGAAGGCAGGACCAGCAACGGTGGTTGGATCGCCGTTGGCCTGGCAAAGAGCGTGGACGACCTAATTGATCCAGAGGACATGTGTCAGGACAAACGCGCACAGGGCGGATTTGGCCCGGGCACATGTCCTCT
>OIDR01000246.1_pt1 | contig 17759 bp, 17 predicted proteins | sample 1581641 | NCBI WGS metagenome assembly OIDR01 (sample SAMEA3882550, study PRJEB24775) | human gut metagenome | biome: human-associated habitat; feature: intestine environment; material: feces | place: Netherlands | collected 2009/2010
AATCTACCCGGACGGATTTGACAAGATGATCGTCCTGTCCGGTCCCAGCCACGCGGAAAATACCGCCCAAAAGGACCTGACGGCCATTACCCTGGCTTCAACCAGTCTGGACAACGCGGCCAAGATGCAGAAGATTTTTTCAAATGACTATGTCCGCTTCTACACCAGCAACGACCCAATCGGGGTCCAGGTCGGCGGGGCTGTTAAAAACGTCATCGCCATCGCGGCTGGGATCCTGGCGGGCCTGGGCTACGGGGACAATGCCAAGGCAGCCTTGATGACCCGGGGCCTGGCGGAAATCACCCGCCTGGGCGTGGCCTTTGGCGGCCAGCCTTGGACCTTCAGTGGCCTGTCCGGGATCGGCGACTTGATCGTTACTTGTACCTCAGTCAACTCCCGGAACTGGCGCTGCGGCTACCAGCTGGGCCAGGGCAAGCCCCTGGACGAAGTCTTGGCCAACATGGGCCAGGTTGTTGAAGGGGCCACGACCGTCAAGGCCGTGTACGAAATATGCGACAAGTATTCTTTGGACATGCCGATTTCAGCTTCCATCTACAAGGTCCTCTATGAGGGGGCCAAGATCGAAGATGAGATCAAGCTGATGATGAGCCGGCAGCTGGGACCGGAAATCAGAATTTAAAAGAGGCTTGCAATCTTTTGAAAATCCTGTATGATATTACTTATAAAAAGTAAGTGGCAAGGAGACTGTTTATGACCAAAGAAGTTGACGTAGTAATCATTGGTGCCGGTCCAGCCGGCATGACGGCAGCAGTTTACGCGGCCCGGGCCAACCTGAAGACGGTTCTCTTAGACCGGGGGATTTACGGGGGGCAGATGAACAATACTGCCGACATCGACAATTACCCGGGCTTTGTGGAAGTTCAGGGGCCGGAACTGGGCGAAAAGATGTACCAGACCGTGCAAAACGCCGGGGCCAGCTATGAATATGGCGACGTCCAGGCCGTCAAGCTGGAAGGCGACTATAAGCGGGTGATTACGGACAGCGAGGAATACCTGGCTCCAGCTGTGATCATCGCGACTGGATCAGAGCACAAGCACTTGAACGTGCCGGGAGAGGAAATTTATTCCGGTCATGGTGTTTCTTACTGCGCCGTCTGCGATGCAGCTTTCTTCAGAGATGAAGACGTGACGGTGATCGGCGGGGGCGACTCGGCCATCCAGGAAGGGCTCTACCTGGCTCAGTCAGCTAAGTCAGTCACGGTCGTTCACAGAAGAGACCAGCTGCGGGCCAAGCCTGAACTGCAGGAGAAGGCCTTCAAGCACCCGAAGATCAAGTTTGTCTGGAACGCCTTGACTGAAGAAATCGTCGGCGAAGACGGCAAGGTCAGCGGGATCCGTTACAAGGACAAGGTCAGCGGGGAAGAAAAGGAATTTGCCACCAAGGGCGTCTTTATTTACGTTGGCGTTCTGCCAGTGACTAAGGCCCTGGATGGCCTGGACATCCTGGACGAAAACGGCTGGATTCCTACTGACGAATTGATGAGGACCCGGCAGGAAGGGATCTTTGCGGCCGGCGACGTGCGGCCAAAGGATTTACGCCAGGTAACGACCGCCGTGGGCGAAGGCAGCGTGGCCGGGCAGGAAGCTTACAACTACCTGCAAGCCAAGGGCTTTTTGAAATAGATATTAAAAGCAGCAGACAAGTGGTCTGCTGCTTTTTTCTTTGAGCAAAATATTGTTAGAATCTATGTTCGGGTAGTAAAATAGATTACGACTGATTATTGCAAGTTTAAGGGGGAAAAAGTGATTAAGCGGCAAGACAATAACAAATTTGAACTCGTCTCACCATATAAGCCGGCCGGTGACCAGCAGCAGGCCATCGACCAGCTGACGGCCGGTTTTCAGGCCGGCGATAAAGAGCAGATCCTCAAGGGGGCAACGGGGACGGGGAAGACCTATACCATGGCCAATGTAATTGCCAAAATGAACAAGCCGACCCTGGTCATTACCCACAACAAGACCCTGGTTGGCCAGCTCTACAATGAATTTAAGGAATTTTTCCCGAACAACGCCGTGGAATACTTCGTTTCCTACTATGACTACTACCAGCCGGAAGCCTACGTGCCCCAGTCAGACACTTACATTGAAAAAGACGCCTCGATCAACGACGAAATCGACCAGCTGCGGCACGCCGCCACCAGCGCCTTGATGTCCAGAAATGACGTCATCGTGGTGGCTTCCGTTTCCTGTATATACGGCTTGGGTGACCCAAGAGAATACGAGGCCAGCGTGTTAAACGTCTATACTGGCCAGGAATACGAAAGAAACACCCTGCTCAGAGACTTGGTCAACATCCAGTACGACAGAAACGACATCGACTTACAGCGGGGCCGCTTCCGGGTCCGGGGCGACGTCGTGGAAGTTTTCCCGGCCGGCTATTCTGACCGGGCCTACCGGATTGAATTTTTTGGCGACGAAATCGACCGGATTGTCGAAGTTGACCCTTTGACCGGGGAAGTGCACGGGGGCAGAGACAGCATCTCCCTTTTCCCGGCCACCCACTTCATGACCAACGATGACCAGCTGGCCGGGGCTATCGACCGGATCAAGGCTGAGATGGACGACCAGGTCAAGAAGTTTGAAAAAGAAGGCAAGCTGCTGGAGGCAGAAAGAATCAAGCAGCGGACCACCTACGACTTGGAAATGCTGAGAGAAGTCGGCTACACCAACGGGATTGAAAACTACTCCCGGCAGATGGAAAACCGCAAAGCCGGTGAGCCGCCATACACCCTTTTGGACTTCTTCCCCAAGGATTCCCTGATTTTAATCGACGAATCCCACGCCACCATGCCGGAAATCCGGGCCATGTACAACGGGGACAGAAACAGAAAGCAGACCTTGATTGACTATGGCTTCCGCCTGCCATCAGCCTTGGACAACCGGCCCCTAAAGCTGGAAGAATTTGAGCAGCATGTCAACCAGATCATGTATGTGTCAGCCACCCCGGGTGACTATGAATTAAACCGGACTAGCCGGATAGTGGAACAGGTCATCCGGCCGACCGGCCTTTTGGACCCGAAGATCGAGGTCCGGCCAATTGAAGGGCAGATCGACGACCTGGTTGCTGAAATCAACCTGCGGATTGAAAGAAAGGAACGGGTTTTTGTCACTACTTTGACCAAAAAGATGGCTGAAGACTTGACCGACTACTTGAAAGACCTGGGCATCAAGGTTCGCTACCTGCACTCGGACATTAAAACCCTGGAAAGAATGCAGATCATCCGCGACCTCCGCTTGGGCAAGTTTGACGTTTTGATCGGGATCAACCTGCTTAGGGAAGGGATCGACGTACCGGAAGTTTCCCTGGTGGCCATTCTGGACGCGGACAAGGAAGGCTTCCTGCGGGCCTACCGGCCGCTGATCCAGACCATGGGCCGGGCGGCCCGGAACGCCAACGGTGAAGTTATCATGTATGCTGACCGGATCACCGATTCCATGAAGATGGCGATTGATGAAACGAACCGCCGCCGGGCCATCCAGATGAAGTACAATGAAGAGCATGGGATCGTGCCAAAGACCATCATCAAGCCGGTCCGGGACATTATCTCCGTGGTCAAGGCCGACAAGGAAGCCGAAAAGTCAGACTCCTTCGCCGACCTCAACTTCGACGAGCTGACGGCCAAGCAGAAGAAGCAGATGATCGCCAACTTGAAAGAGCAGATGCAAGACGCGGCCAAGCGCTTGGACTTTGAAAGCGCGGCTAACCTCCGCGACGCGATTATCGAATTGGAAGGCTCTGTAAGAAAACCGATTAAGAAGAAAGGCAAGGACTTCAATGGCAGATAGAAAGATTGTCATCCGCGGTGCCCGTGAGCACAATTTAAAAGACATCGACGTAACCATTCCTAAAGATCAGCTGGTCGTTATTACTGGCTTATCGGGTTCTGGCAAGAGCTCACTGGCTTTTGACACCCTGTACGCTGAAGGCCGACGCCGCTACGTCGAATCTCTGTCCAGCTATGCCCGCCAGTTTTTAGGGCAAATGGACAAGGCCGACGTCGACTCAATCGACGGCCTTAACCCGGCCATTTCCATCGACCAGAAGACGACCTCCCACAATCCCCGCTCAACGGTCGGCACGGTTACTGAAATCAACGACTACCTCCGCCTGCTCTGGGCCAGGGTCGGCCACCCTTACTGCCCAAACGACGGCACCTTGATCCAGCGGCAGTCGGTTGACCAGATGGTGACCCGGATCCTGGATTTGCCGGAAAGAAGCAAGATCCAGCTTTTGTCCCCGGTCATCCGGGGTAAGCGGGGCGAGCACAAGGAGGTTTTCGCCCGAATCCGCCGGGCCGGCTATGTCCGGGTGATCGTTGACGGCGAGCTGCACGACGCCAGTGAGGAATTTGCTTTAGAGAAAAACAAGCGCCATGATATCGAAATCGTGGTTGACCGCCTGGTCATCAAAGACGGGATCCGGTCCCGCCTCTTTGACTCGGCTGAAGCAGCCCTGCGCCTGTCTGAGGGCTACATGGACGTTGACGTGATCGGGGGCGAGAAGCTCAGTTTTTCTGAATACTACGCCTGTCCTCTTTGCGGCTTTACAGTCGGGGAAATGGAGCCCCGCCTTTTCTCCTTCAACGCGCCTTTCGGGGCCTGCCCGGCCTGCGATGGCCTGGGGATGAAGCTGGCGGTTGACCCGGACTTAGTGGTCCCGGACAAGGACAAGAGCTTGGCTGAAGGGGCCCTGGCTCCTTGGGCAGGGTCAAAGTACTACATGGGGATGCTGGAGCAGGCCTGCGCGGCTTTGAAGATCCCGATGGACAAGCCTTTTAAAAAGCTGACCAAGCGGCAAAGAGACATTATCTTAAATGGGTCAGACAAGGAAATCCACTTCCACCTGGAAGGGGACTTCGGGGTCAACGACACCAAGCAGCCCTTTGAAGGGGTGATCAACAATGTCGACCGCCGCTACGCCAAGCCAATGTCCAAGTTCATGCAGGAAGTCATGGGCGAGTACATGACTGAATTGCCTTGTGAGGTCTGCGGCGGCAAGCGGCTTAATGAGAAGGCCCTGGCAGTTAAGGTCAATGGCAAGAACCTGGCTGAAGCCAGTGACTTGTCAATCAAGGACGGCCTGGCCTTTTTCAAGGCAGTTGACTTAAGTGAGCAGGAAGCTGCTATCGCCAAGCCGATCCTAAAAGAAGTCTGCGACCGCTTGAATTTCCTGGTCAGCGTCGGCCTGGACTACCTGACCCTGTCCAGATCAGCCGGGACTTTATCCGGCGGGGAAGCCCAGCGGATCCGCCTGGCCACCCAGATCGGGTCCAACCTGTCTGGGGTTATGTATGTCTTGGATGAACCGTCTATCGGCCTGCACCAGCGGGACAACGACCGCTTGATCGCTTCTTTGAAGCGGATGCGGGATCTGGGCAACTCCTTGATTGTCGTTGAGCACGACGATGAAACTATGCGGGCTGCTGACTACTTGATCGACATGGGGCCAGGGGCCGGCAGCCAGGGCGGGGAGGTTATGGCGGCCGGAACGCCGGAAGAAGTCATGGCCAATCCGAAGTCTTTGACTGGCCAGTACCTGCGGGGAGAAAAGTTCATCCCGGTACCATTGAAGCGGCGCAAGGGCAGCGGCAAGAAGCTGAAGCTGACCGGGGCGGCGGAAAACAATCTGAAGAATATCAGCGTCGAATTCCCTTTGAGTGAATTCGTGGTCGTGACCGGGGTTTCCGGGTCCGGCAAGTCCACCCTGGTCAACCAGATTTTAAAGCTGGTCCTGGCCCAGAAGCTCAACCACAATTCCGCCAAGCCGGGCAAGTATGACAAGCTGACCGGCTGGAAGAATATTGAAAAAGTGATCGACATCGACCAAAGCCCGATCGGCCGGACCCCGCGGAGCAACCCGGCGACCTACACCAGCGTCTTTGACGATATCCGGACCCTTTTTGCCCAGACCAATGAAGCCAAGATGCGGGGCTACACCAAGGCCCGCTTCTCCTTCAACGTCAAGGGCGGGCGATGCGAAACCTGCCACGGGGACGGGATCCTCAAGATCGAAATGAACTTCCTGCCGGACGTCTACGTTCCTTGTGAAGTCTGCCATGGCCAGCGCTATAATTCTGAAACTTTGGAAGTGACTTACCGGGAAAAGAATATCGCCCAGGTCCTGGACATGACGATCAGTGAAGCTTGTGACTTCTTCGTTAATATTCCCAAGATCCACCGCAAGCTGCAGACCATCGTCGACGTTGGTCTGGGCTATGTCAAGCTGGGCCAGCCAGCCACCACGTTGTCCGGCGGGGAAGCCCAGCGGATGAAACTGGCCAGCGAACTGCAGAAGTTATCGACTGGGAAGAACTTCTACATCCTGGATGAACCAACTACTGGCCTGCACACCGACGACATCAAGCACCTTTTGGAAGTCCTCCAGCGCCTGGTAGACCAGGGCAACACGGTTTTGGTGATCGAACACAACCTGGACGTGATCAAGACGGCTGACTGGCTGATCGACCTGGGTCCTAACGGGGGCGAGCGGGGCGGCCAGGTGGTCTGCACGGGGACGCCGGAAGAAGTGGCAGACTGCCCAGAGTCCTGGACTGGCAAGTATCTCAAGCCAGTTTTGGACCGGGACAAGGCTTTGACTGAAAGCAGTCTTGCAAATAAAAAAGAATCTTAATCACGCCCTAAACCTTTTTTAGCAAAATATTGTAAAATGAAAGCTGAAGACAAATAATTGTCAGAATTTTTACTTCAGTGTGAAGGGGTGATTTTTATGTTTGATTCCGGCTACAACGAAAAACGCGGCTTTGACTGGGGCGTCTTCAGCGCTGGGGTCATCTCCGTCGTTTTAAGCATTTTTCTCTTTGCCAACCCTGGCAAGGGCTTGCGGGGCCTGGTCATCATTCTGGCCGTCTTGTTGATCATGCAGGGGATCGCTTGGATTTCCATGTATGCCGGCTTTCACGGTATCTTTGGCCCATCTTGGACGACCCTTTTATCGGGGATCTTTGACATTTTGATCGGGATCTTCTTCCTGTGGGATAACAAGGTCGGGGCATACATGATCGCGATCTTGGTGGCTATCTGGTTCATCGTCGACTCGGTGATCGGGATCGTCTTTGCTTGGCACCTGCGTTTCTTTGAGACCGGCTGGTATTTCTTCTTCAACCTGCTCTTGAACATCTTGGGCCTGGTTGTCGGGGTTATGCTTCTGTTCAGACCGGTTATCGCGGTGATGAGCACGGTCTACTTGATCGCGATCTACTTGATGATCTTTGGGATAAATGAGATTGCTTTGGCCTTTATGCACCGTTAAGCATTTTAAACTGCCGATACTTAACAGATTGTTTAAGTGTTGGCAGTTTTTTTGATGGTAAAATGAAAGTGAGTAGTAAAAAAGTGTAAGGAAAAAGCAAAAGCAGGGAGGCAAGGGAAAATAGAGAAAAAGATTTATATTTCCTGCGACATGGAGGGCTGCGCCGGCGTTACCAGCTGGGAGCAGACCCATTATGGCCACAAGGGCTATGACCTGGCTTTAAAAGAGATGACCCGGGAAACCGTGGCCGCGGTCAAGGCCTGCCAGCAGGCCGGCTATCAGGTGACCGTCAAAGACGGGCATGAGGACGGGATCAACCTGGATCCGGCCCTGTTGCCGGCGGGCACGGAACTGATCCAGGGCTGGGACTCTTCACCAGAAGAAATGATGGCGGGAATTTCAGCCGACTATGCTGGGGCAATCCATATCGGCAGCCACTCTCCGGCCGGCTCCAGCGAAACGCCCTTAGACCATACGGTGGAACATGGCTGGTATTCCTGGGTCAAGCTGAACGGAGAATTGGCCTCGGAATTCACCTTCAACAGCCTCTGCGCGGCCCAGTACGGGGTACCCTCACTTTTCCTGGCCGGGGATGCCGGAATTTGCCGGCGGGCTGAGGACTTTTGCCCGGGCATCGTGACCTGTGCCACTAAAAAAGGGGTGGGCAGCGCGACTGTCAATAAGAGCCCCCAGGAAGTCGCAGCGGGCATCGCGACCGGGATCAAGGAAGCCTTGGCGGGGCCCGGTGGTCTGCCGCTTTTAGCTGACGAATACCTGCTGGAATTCTGCTTTTCTTCAGCAGGCCGGGCCAGAGCCGCTTCTTTTTACCCGGGAGCTGAGCGAGCAGGCGAGCGGATCGTTTCCTACCGGGCCAAGAGCATTATGGAACTCTTGACGGCGAAAATGTTCATGACGGAAATCTGAGGTGGAAGATGGGCTTAAAAAGAGAACTGTTTTTGCCCCGGGCTTATCAAACCGGAGAGAAAAACGACATAACCGATGTTCCGGGGGTCAAGGTGGGGCCAGGTGACCCTGCGAAAGGGCGGGGTTAATACCGGCGTCACGGCAATCTTGCCCGGGAGTGACATTTTTAAGCAAAAAATGCTGGCCAGCGGCCAGGTCATCAACGGCTTCGGCAAAACTACCTGCCTGGTTCAGATCAATGAGCTGGGTACTTTGGAGACTCCGATTCTCATGACCAACACCCTGGCCGTGGGGACCTGCTGGACAGCCTTGACCCGCTACATGCTGGACCGGAACCCGGAGATCGGCCCCACAACCGGGACGGTTAACCCGGTCGTGATGGAGTGTAACGACGGGGATTTGAATGATATTAGGTCCCTGCCGGTTAAAGAGAGCGATGCTCTGACGGTTTTAGCTTTAGCTGAGGGTAATCCGCCCCTGCTGGAAGGTAATGTCGGTGCCGGAACCGGTATGCGCTGTTTAGGCTTTAAGGGCGGCATCGGGTCAGCTTCGCGGCTTTTGGAACTGGGCGGGAAAAAATAAAAAAATATCACGTAGCCAGCCTGGTCTGCGCCAATTTCGGGGCTTTTGGCAAGTTGCGGGCTGGCAGCCGCCTTTTGGGCCAGCAACTAAAAGACGCCGTTTTGGCCCGGGCGAAAGCAGAAAATAACCAGCTTTATGCCCGCTATCAAAAAGACCAGGGGTCAATCGTGATGGTGATCGCACCGACCTGCCCCTCTCCAGCCGGCAACTAGGCCGCCTGGCCCGCCGGAGCGCGGTTGGCTTAGCCAGAACCGGGTCGTATATCGGCGATGGTTTTGGCGACATTGCCCTGGCTTTTTCCACGGCGCAAAGGGTCAGCCATTTCGCTAAAGAAGCGGAAAGCTTTAGCTTTTTGCCGGACAGCCAGCTGGACCCGGTCTTTGAAGCCGGGACGGAGACAATCGAAGAAGCGGTCTTGAGTGCCCTGGTCCACGCTGAGACCTTGACCGGTTTTCAAGGGAGAAGGGTCTACGGCTTAGGGGATTTTTTATAAAAATAGTGGAGAATAGGAATGCAGCTAGGGCGAAATAATTGCCAAGACGCGGCACGCCCGGTATGATAGAGTTTAACGTTTTATGGGAGCAATACGGAATCATGCATGAAAAATACAAGAAACAGCTGTTGATTTTGACGGGGATGAGCGGGGCCGGCAAGACGGTCGCCGCCCACTCATTAGAAGATGTCGGCTACTTCGTGGTTGACAACCTGCCCCCGGAATTGCTGGGCAATTTCTGGGACTTGATGAACACTTCGGAAGACTTTGAAAAAGTTGCCGTGGTGATCGACCTCAGGGTCAAGTCCTTCTACAAGGACCTAATCGACGAAATCAACTCCCTGGAAGACAGCGGCCAGACCCAGGCCACGATTGTCTTTTTGGAAGCTTCTGACGACACCTTGGTGGCCCGCTACAAGGAAACCCGCCGCCTGCCGCCTTTAGCGGAAAACGGCCGCCTTTTAGACGGGATCCGGGATGAACGCCGCATTTTGACTCCGGTCAGAAACCGGTCCAACTACATTTTGGATACCTTCAAGATGACGACGAAGGAACTGAAGCAGAAGCTGCAGAGCAAATTCGGGGAACTCCACAAGCCAAAATTCGGGATTGAGGTCATGTCCTTCGGCTTTAAGTACGGGATGCCGATTGATGCCGACATCGTTATGGATGTCCGCTTTCTGCCTAATCCCTTCTACATTCCGGAACTGCGTCCCTTCACGGGGCTGGACAAGCGGGTCTTCAACTATGTCATGGACAAGGATGAAACCAAGGTCTTTTATGGCAAGCTGCTGGACCTCTTGTTGACAGCAATTCCCGGCTACATTGACGAAGGCAAGGAAAAACTGACGATCGCCATCGGCTGCACGGGCGGTCAGCACCGCAGCGTTTCGATCGCCCAGCAGCTGGCGCGCGACTTGTCTGAAAAATATCCGGTTGACATTACCCACCGGGAAATCAGCCGTTATCTTAGAAAGTAGGAATTCAGCATGTCTTTTGGCGAAAACAAGATCATCCGCATCATCAAGCGCCGCCGGCCCCGGGTGGTCGTCATCGGCGGGGGGACCGGCCAGTCATTTTGCAGGCCTTGAAAAAGCAGGACGCGGAGATCACGGCGATCGTGACCGTCTCTGACGACGGCGGGTCATCCGGGATCATCCGCAACTACATCAACGTCGTTCCCCCGGGCGACATCCGCAATGTCCTGGTTTCCTTGAGCGACCTCTCGCAAGAAAAAAAGCAGATCTTCCAGTACCGCTTTGAATCAAAGGACTCCTTTTTCTCCGGCCACGCCATCGGCAACTTGATCATCGCGGCCTTAAGCGAGATGCAGGGGAATATTTTTGACGCTGTCCAGAACTTATCAGCCATGATGGAGGTTGATGGTCACATTTATCCTTCTGCTAACGAACCTTTGACCTTGAACGCGGAATTCATGGACGGCAGCCAGAGCAGCGGGGAAGTGGAAATTACCAGCCAGCACAAGCAGATCAAGCGGGTCTGGGTAACAGCTGATGACGGTGAGCCGGCATCTCCCAGTCCGGTGATCGAGGCCATTATGCAGGCCGATGCTATTGTCCTGGGGCCGGGGTCCTTGTTTACCTCGATTCTGCCGAACCTGATGATCCCGAATGTTGGCCAGGCAGTCCGGGAGACTAAGGCTGAAGTGGTTTACGTCTGCAACATCATGACCCAGGCGGGGGAAACGGTGGGCTTAAGCGATGCCGACCACGTCCGGGTCATCAACCAGCACCTGGGCGGCAATTATATCGACACCGCCCTGGTCAACGGGGCCCAGATCGACATGACCAAGTTCCATCCGGAAGACTATGATGAGTATTTAAAGCCGGTCGCCAACGACTTTGCCGGCCTGCAGGAACAGAACTGCCGGGTGATTACGGACGACTTTATCGACCAGCGAAGCGGCCTGGTCTTCCATGACGGCGACAAGGTGGCCAGGGAAATCATTGACCTGGCCCTGCAGGAAATGTTTAAGAGAAAGTAGGAAGTTAATGGCGAGTTATGCCAGTGAGGTAAAAAAAGAACTGACTTCAATCGAGGTCCATCCCGAGCATGCCAAGGCGGAACTGGCGGCCTTTTTGCGGATGAACGCGGTTTTGAGCCGGCATGACGGGCAGATGAGCCTGGATATCGTGACGGAAAACCCGGCCATTGCCCGGCGGATTTTTTCCCTGATCAAGACGGCCTACGGCTTTGAGCCCCAGCTGATCGTGACCCGGAAGATGAAGCTGAAGAAGAACCACCAGTACCTGGTCAGAGTGGCCCAGATGGTCAGCGAGATTATGGCGGATTTAGAGATCTATTCCCCGAAAAAAGGCTTCATCACCGGGGTGCCGGACAAGATCAAGTATTCAGAGCAGCGGTCAATGTCCTACCTGCGGGGGGGCTTTTTGGCCAGCGGCAGCGTCAACAATCCGGAAACCAGCCGCTACCACCTGGAAATCTATTGCACCTATGCCAACCACAGCCAGGATCTGCAGGAGATCATGAACAAGTACTTTGATCTCAATGCCAAGGTGACGGCCCGCAGAAGCGGCAGCATCGTCTACTTGAAAGAAGCGGAAAAAATCGGCGACTTCCTCCATGTGGTCGGGGCGGTCAATGCCATGCTGGCCTTTGAGGACCTGCGGATCATGCGGGACATGCGCAATTCCGTCAACCGCCTGGTCAACTGCGACACGGCCAACCTCCGCAAGACGGCCGGCGCGGCCGCCAAGCAGGTGGAAGACATTGAATTGATTGACAAAAAGCAGGGCCTGGAGTCTTTGCCGGAAAAGCTGGCCAGCCTGGCCCGCTTCCGCCTGCAGCACCCGGAACTTTCCCTCAAGGAACTGGCTGAGCAGGTTCCCGACGGGCCGATTTCCAAGTCCGGGGTTAACCACCGCTTGAAGAAATTGCATGAGATCGCGGAAAACCTCCGCTAATAATAAGACAACAAAAAATCCAGACGGCTATTTCAGTCGTCTGGATTTTCTTTTCCCGATAAGCGGATTACTTGTTTTGGTTGACCATGATGTCGTCAATCAAGCCGTAGTCCTTGGCTTCCTGAGCGGTCATGTAGTGGTCGCGTTCAGTGTCGCGCTTGATGGTTTCGATGTCCTGGCCGGAGTCCTTGGCCAAGATTTCATTGATCATCTTTCTGGTCTTCAAGATTTCTTCAGCGGCAATTTGGATTTCCGTGGCTTGCCCTTGCGCCCCGCCCAAAGGCTGGTGGATGAGGACAGTAGCGTGCGGCAGGGCAAAACGCTTGCCCTTTTCGCCTTCAGCCAAAATGATTGAGGCCATGGAAGCTGCCATACCGGTGGCAATGGTGGAAACTGGTGACTTGATGAAGTTCATGGTGTCCACGATAGCCATGCCGGAAGTGATCACACCGCCTGGTGAGTTGATGTACATGTAAATGTCTTTAGTATTGTCTTGCGCGTCAAGGAAAAGCAGCTGGGCAATGATGGAGTTGGCCATTTGGTCGTTAACGTCACCGCTCAGCATGATGATCCGGTCCTTCAGCAAGCGGGAGTAAATGTCATAAGCGCGTTCGCCGCGGGCCGTTTGTTCAATAACTGTAGGTACTAACATAATTTTCCTCCTAGTGATTGGATTAGCACTCATTTAGATACAGTGCTAATTAAAACACTCCTGGCCGGGTCTGTCAAATGTCAAACTTGGCGCACTCTTTTTTAAAAAAATAAACTGGTGCTATAATGTCCTTGTTTGAAAAGACTTTTTGAGCTGGAAATAATCTAATTTATATAAAAAGTGGAAAAGAAATGGATAAGAAACTGCTCTGCTCGCTCCTGCTGGCGGCGGCCTTTATTGGCCAGGCCCAAACGGCCCAGGCGGCCACGGTAAGCAAGATGCCGGGCACGAAAAACATGGGGATCTATGACAAAGTAACCAAGAAGGGCGCCAGCAAGAAAGTGACGACCACTAAGTACTTTAAGTACAGCAAGATCCAGTCAACGGCCAGCAAGAAGACCAAGAAGGGGACTTATGCCTATATCTATGCCAACGGCCGCCCTTTAGGCTGGGTTAGTGAAAAGTGGTTTGTCAGAAACAAGATTTCCGCGGCCAAGCAAATCTACCTGGTCGAAGATGACAACCGCTTTGACTACAAGGACGCCATCAGCTATGTGACCGACGCTCACGAGACCATGGTGGACCCGGCAAATGGCGCGGTTAAGGCCAGTCTGTCCGGGGACAAGCTGAATTTTACTTATGGCAAGGCCAAGACGACCGTTGAATTGGTGAAGACGGCTAACCCGAACCGAAACCTTAAGCCGGCTGTTAGCGCGAAGAAGGGCCCTAAGGAAGTGGCCAGCACGAGAAAGCACTCCGGCAGCTCCAAGAACTGGAACGCCGCCCACCGCTATGGCACAGAGACCAGTAGCAACCGCTGGACCAGTGGAGGCTTGACCCTGGCCACCCAGCTTTGGGAGCCGCGCAACTTGAGCCTGGAGACCAATGACTGGCAGCAGGTCGGTCCGGTTATGGAAGGCTTGGCCGTAAATGGCGGCTGGGCTTACAGCAGCTGGTATCGGTCAGCCGCGGCCAGCGACCAGCTTAAGGGCAACATCGTGGCCTTCAACATGAAGAAGCTGAACAAGTACCAGGCCCAGTATCTGTCACCGCGCAGCTACCTCTACAAGAAGCTGAGTTTTGGCAAGTTTAAGAGCTACTCCCAAAATGTCAAAGTGAGTCCTTACCTGCGCCTGGGCCACGGCCAGTCACTGGGGGCAAGTTCAAAGTACATCTATGTCCTGGCCAACGAAAACAAGCTGCCAGGCGGGGCAAGCAACGGTTTTTACTCGGAAGAAATCCTGCAGCTGAAGAAGAGCGGCTTGACCATCAACAAGGTCTGGAGCATCCGGGTAGACGTCGGCAGCTCTGGCCGCTACTTCTACAACGCCGCTTTTGCCGGCGACAATACCATGTACGGGGTCTTCCACAACGCTGCCTTTGGCCGCTATGAATTCTGGCGCCTTAACCTGGTCAACAACCGCTGGCAGGTCAGTTAGGTAACGGTGACCCAAAGCCACTTCGTCAAGCAGCAGGCCGGCAGTTCTCCGGTCCAGGGCTTTAGCGTAAGCGGCAGCAACATGTACCTGGCCTTTAACAACTTGATCTTCAAATTGCAGACTGATGGGACTTACCAGAAGACCTGGAAGCATGTCTCCAACCGGGAAATCGAAGGTCTGGCCAGTGACGGTAGCCAGCTATATGCTCAATTGGCCCAAAGAGGGGAAATCCTTTCCGGCCGCTGGTAAAAAGCTGAAAAATAGCTTTGACAGGGGAAAGGCTTTCCAGTAAAATTAGTTAAAAATAAATTAAATGTTAACCGAGAGGTAAAAAAGATGAACTTTCAAGCAATGGTAAAAGAAAGCTGGCAATTCAAGTAGAGATTGTTTCGCGGGGCGATTCAATCTGTTTTGGCTTGAATTGTTGTCTGAATTGCTGAAAGTTGATTAGGGTCCGGATAGTAAATAAATCTATCCGGATTTTTCTTTTAGAGACAGAAAAGGAGGATCCAGGCGGATCCTCCTTTTTATTTTGCTTTCGGTTAGTTTGTTATTTTTTCTGTATTTACAGTACTTTAGTTTTTGCTTTAATTTGCGAGGTAACAGAATGAAAAAGGTGCTCGCGGCCTTTGCCGCAATTTATCTTTTTTGGCAGCTACCCTGTTTATCAATATCAAGCCGGCGGCCCAAAAGAGCAAGGAAGTCAGAGTGGGGGTCTTGACCCTGATGCGCCACCCGGCCCTGGACGAAATCTACCGGGGCTACAAGGCCGGCCTGGCCAAGTCGGGCTACAAGGTCAAGATCGACTACCAAAATGCCAACAATGACCAGAGCAATCTGAAGACCATGGCGTAAAAACTAGTCAACAGCCAGAACCAGGTCCTCTTCGGGATCACCACCCCGTCTTCCCAGGCCCTGGCCAACGCGACCAAAAAGAAGCCGATTGTCTTAGGGGCAGTGACTGACCCTAAGGGGGCGGGCCTGGTGAAGAACAACAAGCGTCCCGGAGGCAACATCACCGGGGTCAGCGACCGGGCGCCGATCAAGCAGCAGCTCAAGTTGATCCAGCGCTTTTTTGCTCAGGCTGAAGACCCTGGGGATCATCCACACCTCAAGCGACAGCTCAGCCGTGTCCGGCTACAAGCAGATCGTTAGCTACTGCAAGCAGATGGGGATCAACTACAAGGCCTACTCCATTTCCAACAGAAATGACTTAAACCAGGTCTCCCAGCAAATGCTGACCCAGGTCGACGCGGTGATCGTGCCGACTGACAACACGATTGCCGGGGCCATGCAGACCCTGGTCAAAAACGCCAACGCGGCTAAAAAGCCGGTCTTCCCGGCTGCCGGCACCATGGTTAAAGACGGGGGCCTGGCCACCTACAGCGTGGACCAGTACCAGCTGGGCTTGATCGGGGCCAAGATGACCGTCCAGATCTTGCAGGGCAAAAAGCCAGGCAACAATGGCCATCCACTATGTTGAACACGGCACCCCGTATCTTAACCTCAAGGAGGCTAAGAAGCTGGGCACCAAGGTTCCGGCCAGCTTCTTGAAAGAAGCCAAGTCTAAGGGAACCATCTACAAGTAGTTTACAAGGAGGATTTTTATGAATTTGATCGTATCGGCAATCGGCCAGGGCTTCTTATGGGGGCTCCTGGGCCTGGGCCTCTTTCTCAGCTTCAGAATCATGAATACGACGGATATGACCGTAGAAGGGACCTTTCCTTTAGGCGCGGCCGTTTCCGTCAGCCTGATCGTGCAAGGGACCAACCCCTTTTTAGCCACTTTGGCCGCCTTTGTGGCGGGGGCTTTAGCCGGCCTGGTCACGGCCCTTTTGAGATCACCAAGGGTAAGATTCCCAGCCTTTTAGCCGGGATTTTGACCATGACCGGGATCTACTCTATCGACTTGATGGTTATGGGCAAGTCTAATGTCTCCCTTTTAGGCAAAAAGACCATCTACTCCCTGGCCTTTTTGCAAAAACTGCCCCAGTACTTTGACAGCGTCGTTGCTGGCACCATCTTGATGGTTCTGGTCACCTGCGACTTGATCTGGTTCTTGTCAACCGACTTTGGCCAGGCCTTTATTGCCACGGGTGACAACCCGCAGATGGCCAAGTCTCAGGGGATCAGCCCCCAGCAGATGACGGTGGCGGGCCTCATGATTTCCAACGGCCTGGTTGGCCTCTGCGGGGCGGTGGTCGCCCAAAGCAACGGCTACGCAGATGTGAACATGGGGATGGGGACGATCGTTATTGCCCTGGCCTCCATCATCAGTGAGGTCGTCTTCAGAAACCTTGGCCTAGCCAGCCGGTTATTCGCGGTCAGCCTGGGCAGCATTATCTACCGCCTGCTCTTATTGGCAGTTCTCCAGGTGGGCCTGTCTTCAAGCAACTTGAATTTGATTTCTTTACTAGTTCTGGCCGCCTGCATGATGCTGCCGCAAGTTGAAGAAAAACTCCGCCTCAAGCAGACATTTATGAAAGGATTTAAGCATGACTAGTCAAAATTTACTGGAACTGACCGATTTGGAAGTGGTCGTAGGCCGCGGTACTAGCGAGGAAAACAAGATCCTGGGCAAGCTCAGCTTAAAGATCAAGCCAGGGGACTTCATCTGCCTTCTAGGCGGCAACGGGGCCGGCAAGAGCACCCTGCTCAATGTTTTGGCCGGGGCCATCCAGCCGACCAGCGGAAAAATTCTCCACGCCGGCAAAGACATCAGCAAGGAAAGCGAGGTCAAGCGCAGCAGCTACATCGCCCGGGTCTTCCAGGATCCCAAGCTGGGGACGGCCCCTCGGATGACGGTGGCTGAAAATCTGCTTTTGGCCGCAAAAAGAGGGCAGAAGCGGGGGCTGAAGCTGCGCCGGCTGAAGGAAAACATTCCGGCCTTCAAAGAAGCCCTGGAGAAGGTCAACCCCGACCTTGCCGGCAAGCTGGACCTTCCGGTCGACCAGCTCTCAGGCGGCCAGCGGCAGGCCTTGAGCTTCGTCATGGCTACCTATAATAAGCCGGAAATAAGCCGGATCTTCTGCTTTTAGACGAGCATACCGCGGCGCTTGACCCCAGATACAGCCGCAAGCTGATGGAGGCAACCGATGAACAGATCCGGGCCAAGAAGATCGCCGCGGTGATGATCACCCACCATATGGAAGACGCCTTAAAGTATGGCAACCGCCTTTTGGTTTTAGACCATGGTCAAATCAGCCACGACTATCAAGGCCAGGCCAAGCAGGACTTAGCCGCCTTGTTTGACTGATAAAGAAGAGGCAGAGCAGACAGAAAAACAGAACGAAAAAAGACAAAATGAAAACCGCTGCTGAAAAGCAGCGGTTTTCATATGATGGACCCCCTGGGAGTCGAACCCAGATTTCAAGAACCGGAATCTTGCGTGCGATCCATTACACTAAGGGTCCCAATCACAGTTATTAATTAT
>OIDR01000248.1_pt1 | contig 17698 bp, 13 predicted proteins | sample 1581641 | NCBI WGS metagenome assembly OIDR01 (sample SAMEA3882550, study PRJEB24775) | human gut metagenome | biome: human-associated habitat; feature: intestine environment; material: feces | place: Netherlands | collected 2009/2010
CTCGCGTGACCGCCGGCGCCGCCCCCGCGCCGGCGGTCTTTTTCTGTCGATATGCAATGTAGAGCCGACCATATATAACGAACTTATTGACGATGGTCAAATCTCGGACTAATCTAAAAACAAATTAGTCAAAACTCGGACTATCGAATGGTGGGAGAGATGAATAGTTCAGTTAGCCTGGTCGATTTCGACCGGATGCTCAACGGGCTTGACCGTATCTATTCGGAGTTCGCGCGCACCTGCGGTCTTTCGGACTGCGCCTATTGGATGCTTGTCGACACCAGCACGGCGGGCGGTAGCATTGCTGTAAGTCGTCTGACAAGCGAATGGTTCTATAGCAAACAGACCATAAACTCGGCCATTAAAACCTTGACGGCGCGGGGTTTCGCCACACTGGAGTTTGCCGAAGGCAGTCGCAAGAACAAGGTTGTGAGCCTGACCGAAGAGGGCCGGCGATTTGCCGAGCGTTATGCGCTGCCGGCACTCAAGGCCGAGCAGCGAGCCTTTGGTGCACTTGAGCCGTGTGAGCAACGCGAGGTTATGCGCTTGATCGGTAAATTTTCTCAGGTGCTCGGTGAGGAGTGCGAGACATTTAAGCGGCAGGTGGAAGCTGAAAGTCAGATGCAAGATCGACGTGAGGGGGAGCCGTGCGACTGCTAATGAGGTTTTTGAAGCCCTATCGAGGGCTTGTCGCAGTGACGCTGCTGGTGCTGCTGGTGGATAACGTCGGTACGCTGCTGGTTCCCACGATGCTGGCGAACATGGTCAACACCGGTATTACCACGGGCGATGTCGACTACATTTTACGCAACGGCCTATACATGTTTATTGCGACCAGCATGGCTAGCGGCGGCACGGTGCTGGGCTGCTATCTTTCGGCGCGCCTGGCCGCCAACGTGGCCTGCGATATCCGCAATGCCGTGTACGACAAATCGCTCGAGCTCGCTGCCAGCGACTTTGAGCGTTTTGGCACGGGATCGATGATCACACGCTCGCTCAACGACATCAACGTGATTCAGCAGGCTATCTTGCAGACGATTCAGCTGGTGCTGCCGGTGCCGTTCTTGGCCGTCGCGGGCATCATTTTTGCTTGGTTCATCGATCCCGCTATGGGAACGCTGTTGGGCGTGGTAGTTGCGATCGTGCTGGTGGCGGCGGTCTTTACGGTGGCTAACGCCGCGCCGATTTTTATGCGCCTTCAGAGCTTTATCGACCGTATGAACGTGGTGCTGCGTGAGAACATCGTGGGCGTTCGCGTCATCCGCGCTTTCAATAAGGAGCGCCACGAGGAGCAGCGCCTGGACGAGGTATTTAGCGATTACGCGGCCAACGCCATCAAGGTCAACCACCTGTTTGTGGGGCTCGACAGCTCCAGCTTCTTTTTGATGAACATCGCCGAGGTAGCGGTGCTGTGGGTGGGCGGTAACCGGGTGGGCGCCCATGCGATGCAGATCGCGAGCATCTCGGCGGTGCTGGAGTACGCGATCCTGATTCTGTTCTTTGTGATGATGGCGCAGATGGTGATTTTGACGCTTCCGCGTGCCGCTGCGTGCCTCAACCGTGCGCAACAGGTGCTGGAGATTGAGCCGAGTATCGTCGATGGTGAGCGAACGCTCGACGCGGGCACGTCAGACTCAAAGGACGGAACCGGCGCGGTTGCCGTGTTCGACCATATGTCGTTTCGTTTTGACGACGCCGACGAGGACACGCTGTGCGATCTGAACTTTACCTGTCGCCGCGGTCAGACGACTGCGATCGTCGGCTCGACGGGTTCGGGCAAGTCGACGGTGGCCAAGCTCCTGCTGCGCTTTCACGATGCCACCAAGGGCGCCATTCGCCTGGACGGCGTTGATCTGCGCGAGCTTTCGCAAGGCGAAATTCGCGGGCGTATTGCCTATGTGCCGCAGAAGGCGTGGCTGTTCTCGGGCACCGTGGCAAGCAATCTGCGCTTTGGCAACGAAGACGCGACCGAGGCCGACATGCTTCATGCACTCCAGGTTGCCCAGAGCACCTTTGTGCTCGATCAGCCGCAGGGGCTCGATACCCCGGTGGCGCAGGGCGGCACGAACTTTTCGGGCGGCCAGCGCCAGCGTCTGGCTATCGCCCGTGCGCTCATGAAGCATGCCGATCTATATATCTTCGATGACAGTTTTTCGGCCCTGGACTTTAAGACCGATGCTGCCCTGCGCCATGCGTTGCAAGACGAGACGCGTGACGCCGCGGTGCTCATCATCGCGCAGCGCATCTCCACGATTTTGCACGCCGACCAGATTGTCGTGCTCAAGGACGGCGAGGTTGTGGGGCTGGGCACGCATGGCGAGCTTATGGAAACCTGCGAGGTGTACCGTGCCATCGCGGAATCGCAAATGAAGGGAGGTGAGTAGCATGACCGAGGAGCTCGAGAAACAGGGCGGTGTTGTTGATACCGCCGCTGCGGACGCTGCCGATAAAACGGTCGAACAGACTGTCGTAGCACCCGAGCTGGATGAGGCCGCCAAGGCTGCAGCCGCGCGCGAGGCTCGCCGCCAGGCGCTCTATGAGGAAAATGAGCGCGCGGAGGATGAGCGCGCTCGAGCCGAGGCGGAACGCATGCACGATGTGGACGATGAAGACGAGGACGTGACGCCTCGAGATACCTGGGCGACGGTGCGCCGCCTGTGGAGCGAGGCTGCCGGCGACCATTGGCGCTTCTATATCGTGTTCGCGAGCATTGTGTTCTATGCCATCTTTAACACCGCTGCGCCGGCATATAGCGCCCGCGTGATCGATGAGCTGTGGGGCCACATTCAGGTGGCGTTTGCCAACGAAACCACCTTCAACATCACCTGGGAGAACTGCGGCAGGACCATCTTCATCTACTTTATGATTTGGACCGCCGCTGCCTCGTTCTACGCGCTCCAGAGCTTTTTGATGTCGAGCGTGGCCGAACGCCTCAACCTGCGCCTACGCAACCGCATCGCACAAAAGCTCAACCGTCTGCCGCTTGCCTTCTTTGACGCGCATCGTCCCGGCGAGGTCGTCAGCCGTGCGACCAACGACCTGGACAAGATGTCCGAGAGCATGCAGCGTGGCTTGCTGCAGCTTCTGGTGTCGATCGGTACCGTGGTGGGCGCCGTGAGCGTGATGTTCGTGTTTAGCGTGCCGCTCACGCTCGTCTTTTTGTTCTTTACGGCGCTGTCGCTGCTGGTGACCAAGGTGGTCTCGCGTCGCACGCATGACGTAACCGGTGAGCGCCAAGAGTGGGTGTCCAAGATTACGAGTGCGGTCGAGGAAGGCTACTCGGGCCGTCTGGTGATTCGCGCGTTCAACCGTGAGCGCCAGAGCTCTGCCGAGGTGCACCAGGCCTCGGGCGAGCTGGCACGTGTGAGTGCCAAGGCCGACTTTATGATTAACGCCGTCGGCCCCGCGGTGCGCTTTATCGGCCGCCTGGCACAGATCGTGATTGCGATTGTGGGCTGCAGCATGCTGGTTGCCGGCCACATGACCGTCGGCGTGTTCCAGGCGTTCTTCCAGTTTATCTACGAGGCATCTGAGCCCATGACGCAGCTGTCGTTTACCTTCAACTCGCTGCAGAGCGCGCTGGCGAGCGCGGAGCGCGTGTTCGACCTGCTCGATGAACCCGAGATGGAGGCAGATCCGCGGCCGGGCGAGGCTGCCAAGCTGCCGGGTCGCGTGGAGGGCCGCGTCGCTTTTGAGCATGTGCGCTTTGGCTACGCGCCCGACAAGCCACTCATGCGCGACGTGTCGTTTACCGCCGAGCCGGGCCAGAAGATCGCCGTGGTGGGAACCACGGGCGCGGGCAAAACCACGCTCATCAATCTGCTCATGCGCTTCTACGAGATTGACGGCGGGCGCATTACGCTCGACGGCGTGGACACGAGCCGCATGGATCGTGGCGAGCTGCGCCAGCAGTTTGGCATGGTGTTGCAGGATGCCTGGCTGTTCGACGGAACGATTGCCGAGAATATCGCCTATGGCTGCCCCGAGGCGACGCGCGAGGAGATCGTGGCGGCCGCACGCGCCGCGCAGGTTGACTTCTTTGTGCGCACCATGCCGCAGGGCTATGACACGCGGGTGGCCAACGATGCCGAGAGCATTAGCCAGGGTCAGCGCCAGCTGCTGACCATTGCGCGCGTGTTGCTCAACAACCCGGCGATTCTCATTCTGGACGAGGCGACGTCGAGCGTGGACACACGTACCGAGCTCGCCATCGGCCGTGCCATGGACGCTCTCATGCATGGGCGCACGAGCTTTGTGATCGCGCATCGCCTGTCGACGATTGTGGATGCCGACCTGATTCTGGTCATGGACCACGGCAACATTATCGAGCAGGGTACGCACAAGGAGCTACTGGCTGCCGAGGGTGCCTACGCCGACCTCTACCTAAGCCAGTTCGCATAAGGTGACAAGGGGGCAGCCTCTTTGTCACATCACAAATAAGGCGCGCTGGGGGTGAATCCTCTGGCGCGCCTTTGCGTTGGCGTCAATGTTGTCGGTGGCCGTCCGGCTCTAGCGCTCGTCCACGAGCTTGGCGACGAGGGCCTTGAGCTCGGCCACCTCTCGCTCGAGTTCCTTGACGCGGCGGGCATTCTCGGTGATGCCCTGGCGGTTGAGCGCGGACTGCTCGGCGGCATCGTCGGGCATATACTCGCGGTGCTGCTTGGCATCGAAGCTCTCCTCGAACACGCGGCAGCCGTTGCGCTTGATGATGCGTCCCGGCACGCCCACGACGGTGCAGTTGTCGGGCACGTCCTTGACGACAACCGAGTTGCCGCCGATTTTGACGTTGTTGCCGATGCGAATGTTGCCGAGCACCTTGGCGCCCGTGCCCACGGTGACGTTGTTGCCCAGGGTGGGGTGGCGCTTGCCGGTCTCGTTGCCGGTGCCGCCGAGCGTAACGCCCTGGTAGAGCACGCAGTTGTCGCCCACGACGGTGGTTTCGCCGATGACGACGCCCATGGCGTGGTCGATAAAGAAGTGCTTGCCGATCTGCGCGGCGGGATGAATCTCGACGCCGGTGATGTGGCGGGTGATTTGCGAGAGCACGCGGGCGAGCGAGCGATGACCGTGCTCCCAGAGCCAGTGTTCGGGCACGTGGTTCCACTTGGCGTGCAGGCCAGGATAGGAAAGGAAGATGACCAGACCGTTTTGCGCGGCGGGGTCTTGCGCCTGGACGGTCTTGATGTCCTCGCGAATGGTATTGATAAAGCTCACCGGCCGCCCTCCCTTAGCGCCATGGCAATGCGATTCAATAAAGTATAGCGATTCGCTAGGGATTAAAAAGGACAATCTTGGCGGCTTTGCGCTACAAGTGTCAGTTATGCAAACTTGCTGGTAATGGAGTCATCCTTTTGTGGGGTTGCGCACGAGGGGGCGCTGCAACCGTATACTGGTCAACTTGGACGTATCCGCGCCCACAACTGAGAGGTTTTACTTCATGGGTTTCATCAATTTTATCGCCGAGCTGCTCAAAGACCCGCGCACCGCGATTGCCAGCTGGATCGCCGCCGGCCCGCTTATGGCCTACGGCTGCGTGTTCCTGATTATCTTTATCGAGACGGGCGTGGTGTTCTTCCCGTTCCTTCCCGGCGATTCGCTGCTGTTTGCCTCGGGCTTCTTTGCCCACAACGGCGGCTTTAACATCGTGGCGCTTCTGGCCACCGCATGGGCCGCAGCCATCCTGGGCGATCAGTGCAACTTTATGATCGGCCACTTCTTTGGCCGCAAGATCATCGCCTCGGGCAAGGTAAAGGCCATGACGCCCGAGCGCATCAAAAAGTCCGAGGATTTCTTGGACAAGTGGGGTCATCTGGCCATCTTCCTGGGCCGCTTCTTCCCGTTTATCCGCACCTTTGTGCCCTTTATTGCCGGCATGGGCGGCATGCACTGGCGCAACTTTGTCGTCTTTAACGTGCTGGGCGGCATTACCTGGTCGACGGTCTTTACGCTGCTGGGCTACTTCTTTGGCGGCATTCCCTTTGTGCAGGAGCACTTTGAGCTGCTGATTATCGGCATCGTCGCCGTGTCGATCATCCCGACTGTGGTTGGCCTTGTTAAGGCTAAGCTGGGCAAATAGAACGCCTAGCTCGAGCTGGCGCGCAAACTGTGTCGTTGAAGCCCGTCACCGTTTACGGTGGCGGGCCTCTTTAGTTTCGGTCAAATGAAAATACTTTAGTTAGTTAAAGAAAAGCGTTTTATCAGACGCGTGCGGGGAGTACAATCTCGTGCATGCGAATCGACGTGCCATCGGCTTTGATGCTGCTCGCGTGTCCCGTCCGGCTCTACGCTCCGGGTGTGCGACGTTGCGACGCGGTCGGCCTCGGTCCTTGCGTGCGGGTTCGCGAGTTTGCAACTGTGTATGTAAGGAGCGACATATGACTGTCGAGAAGAAGGATATCGATTGGGGTAGCCTCGGCTTTGGCTACATGAAGACCGATTACAGCTACGAGGCCCATTGGAAGGATGGCGAGTGGGACGAGGGCGGCCTGACCACCGACCACACCCTGCATGTCTCCGAGTGCGGCGGCATCTTCCATTACTGCCAGGAGGTCTTTGAGGGCCTGAAGGCCTACACCGCCGAGGACGGCAGCATCGTCTGCTTCCGTCCCGACATGAACGCCGAGCGCATGTATAACTCTGCCCAGCGCCTCGAGATGCCGCCGTTCCCCAAGGACAAGTTCGTCGAGGCCGTCAAGCAGGTCGTTTCTGCCAACGCCGCCTGGGTTCCGCCCTTCGGCTCCGGTGCGACCCTGTACGTGCGTCCGTTTATGATCGGCTCCGGTGACGTGATCGGCGTGGCTCCCGCTCCTGAGTACACGTTCCGCATCCTCGTGACTCCGGTCGGTCCGTACTTTAAGGGTGGTCTCAAGCCCGTCAAGCTGCGCGTTTCCGAGTACGACCGCGCGGCCCCGCACGGCACCGGCAACATCAAGGCCGGCCTGAACTACGCCATGTCCCTTAAGCCCACGATGGAGGCCCATCGCGAGGGCTATGCCGAGAACCTGTATCTCGACTCCGAGTCCCGCACCTATGTCGAGGAGACCGGCGGCGCGAACGTTCTGTTCGTGAAGGAGGACGGCACCCTCGTCGTTCCCCAGTCGCACACCGACTCCATCCTGCCCTCCATCACCCGTCGCTCGCTCGTTCAGGTTGCTCAGGACCTGGGCATGACCGTCGATCAGCGTCCCGTCGAGTGGGCCGAGGTCAAGGCCGGCACCTTTGTGGAGTGCGGCCTGTGCGGTACCGCTGCCGTCATCTCCCCGGTCGGCGAGATTGACAACAAGGTTTATGGTGCCGATGAGACCGTGACCTTCCCGGCTGGCTGCACCGAGATCGGCCCCGTGATGAAGAAGCTCCGCGAGACCCTGACTGGTATCCAGTCCGGTGCTGTCGAGGATAAGCACAACTGGGTTTACACCGTCGCGTAAGCTGCCTTGTATGTCCGGCCCGAGGGCAACCTACCTTTCCGGCGCGTCCTCGGACATGAAAGAACCTCCGCTGCGCACTTCGTGCGGCGGAGGTTCTTTCGTCCTGTGGAATGCGCCGGAAAGGTAGGTTGCCCTCGGGCCTGCGTTACCTCGGTGCTGCCGTTACGGGCAATAATTAATCTGAATAAAGATGGTGCGCGGCCTTTTGGCCGCGCCTTTTATTTTGCCGCGCATTTTATTCGGAGAAAAGAAAGGGCCCGAGGAGAATGCCCCGGACCCCAATGGGCCAATATGCTGGCGGAAAGCTCGATTGTGTTCCTAGAACTTGACGGTCGGTGCCTGGCGGGCGGCCTCGGCGGCCTCGAAGCCCTGGCGCTCCTTAAACTGGAAGATGCCGGCAAAGATAACGGCCGGGAACGTCTGGATGGCGTTGTTGTAGCTGAGCACGCAATCGTTGTAGCTCTGGCGCGCGTAGCTCACCTTGTTCTCGGTGTCTTCGAGCGTAGCCTGGAGCTGCGTAAAGTTGGTGTTCGCCTTAAGGTCGGGGTAGGCCTCGGCCACGGCAAAGAGTTGGCGCAGCGCACCGGTCAGCACGTTGTCGGCTTCCATCTTGGCCTCGGGGGTGGTGGCGCTCACGGCGGCGTTGCGCGCGTTGACTACGGCGGCGAGCGTGTCCTGCTCGTGCTTGGCGTAGCCCTTGACGGTCTCGACCAGGTTGGGGATCAGGTCGTTGCGGCGCTGCAGCTGCGTGTCGATGTTCTGCCAAGCATTATCGATGCGATTGCGCTTGGTGACCATGTTGTTGTAGATGCCGGCGATGGCGCTGACGATCACAACGACAACAACGATACCGATGATGACGGGAAGCATGATGTCTCCGTTTCGAATGGCAGCGGCGTTTTGCGCTGGCTGCCGTTGGTGTAACGCTACTAGTATACCCGCAACCTTTGGCGATACCGAACTTTCCGGTAAGCGTTATGTTTCCGCCAAGGAGGGGGCGCCAATATGGAACGGGTGGTACAGGTGTAAGATATGCGACAAATTAAGGAATGCTGTCTACACCTTGAGGATGGCGATATGGATGGACCTTCGCATCAAGAAAACCTATCGTGCCCTGTTCGATGCTTTTACCGAGCTCTTGGAAGAGCATCGGTTTGAGGATTTGACGGTTGCCATGCTTTGCGACCGGGCCCTGATTCGCCGCACGACGTTCTATAAGCATTTTCGCGATAAAAACGATTACTTTGCCTTCTATATCGATGAGCTTATGACGGGCTTGCCGCAAAACCGGACCGATGCGGCGGACGCGGAGTCGCTTGGGGACGTGCAGGCGCTTCGCCATGAGGTCTTTGACGATGCCATGAATATGATTCTGGCGCATGAGCAGCTCATGGATAATATTTTGGCGAGCAGCATGTCGGGCATGCTGACCGGCATGATTTGCGACCGCATCGCGCGTTCCGTTCGCGAGCGTGTGATGAGCTCGCTTGCCGAAGACGCCCTGGCGCCCGTTTCGCTCGAGACGACATCGGAGTTTATCGCCGGTGGCATTATTCGGCTGTTCACAAATTGGTGGGAATCGGGTCACGATCTTGAGCGTCGACCCGAGATGGCCGACGTGGTCGATGCGCTGTTTGAGCGGACCATGACGCCGGTGCATCACTAGAAGTGGCGGAGAGAGGGGGATTCGAACCCCCGGAACGCTCTCGCGCTCAACGGTTTTCAAGACCGCCGCATTCAACCGCTCTGCCATCTCTCCGTGAATCGTAATGATAGCATCGTTTTGAATTTGCAACAGGGAAGGCGAACGATGACGATCACCGAAATCGACGAGAAGTTCATGCGCGAGGCGCTGGCCGAGGCGCGCGCTGCCGCGGCAGTGGGCGAAGTGCCCATTGGCGCCGTGGTGGTGCGCGCGGGTGAGATTGTCGCGCGGGCGCATAATCGTCGCGAGCTCGATCAGGACCCTTCGGCGCATGCAGAGTTCGCGGCCCTGTGCGCCGCCGCTCAGGCGCTTGGACGCTGGCGCCTTTCCGATTGCACGGTCTACGTAACGCTCGAACCCTGCTGCATGTGTGCGGGGCTTATGGTTAACGCGCGCGTGGGACGCTGCGTGTATGGCGCGGCCGATGCCAGGGCGGGTGCGCTGGGCTCGCTGTACGACCTCAATGCCGATTCGCGCCTGAACCATCGGTTTAATGTGACCGCCGGCGTGCTGGCGGATGAGTGTCGTGAGGTGTTGAGCGGCTATTTTAGTGGGCTGCGTGGCGCCGATGGTGCTGGCTGCGGTTGTGGGGCCGATCTTGAGGCGCATGCCGCTCATGCCGAGGCGCTCACGTGTGCCGAAGATATTGCCGTTGAGGCGGTTGACTTTGGCCCCGCGTGCCGCCGGCCCCGCCGTGTGCTGCTGGCGATCGACTCCTTTAAGGGTAGCGTTTCGAGCGCGCAGGCGGAGGCGGCGGTTGCCGAAGGCGTGCGCCGTGTGTGGCCCGACGCCGAGATGGCCGCGTTGCCGCTGGCAGATGGTGGCGAGGGAACGCTCGACGCCATCGCCGCACGCGGTGGCGAGCTTTCAACCTGCGAGGTTGCAGGCCCCTTAGGCGATCGCGTGTCTGCCCGGATGCTGGTGGACGACGAGCGCGACTCGGCCGTAATCGAGATGGCCGAGGCGGCGGGTATTGGGTATTCGCCTTGCACGGAGTCGGCGGCGTTGGCGGCCACAACCTATGGCGTGGGCGAACTGATGCTTCGTGCGGTTCGCGCGGGTGCAAAGACGATCTATATTGGCTTGGGCGGCAGTGCCACCAACGACGGCGGCGCCGGCATGCTGCAGGCGCTGGGCGCTCACCTTGTCGATGAGTGTGGCCGCAATATCGCTCCCGGTCTCGCAGGACTTGAACACGTGGCGAGTATCGATTTGGCACCGGCGCTTCGGGCACTGAGCGGCGCGCGCGTTGTCGTGCTTTCCGATGTCGAGAATCCGCTCGTGGGGCGTCGAGGCGCACTGGCGGTGTTTGGCGGGCAGAAGGGCCTACCGACGGATGATGCCGCGGCGCTGAGCAGGTGTGACAGCTGGATGGTCGGCTACGGCCGCCTGCTCGATGCGGCGATTACCGGGGTGCGGGCTCAGGGGTTGCTGCGTGTGCCCGAGGGTGCACGGACATTTGGCTCGGTGCTCGGTGTACCCGGTGCCGGTGCCGCAGGCGGCCTGGGCGCCGCACTGCTGGCGCTCGGCGCGGAGCTGCGCTCGGGCGTGGAGACGGTGCTCGATCTGATTGGGTTTGACGGGCGCGTGCGCGATGCCGACCTGGTCATAACGGGCGAGGGCAATATGGACGAGCAATCCGCCGCCGGTAAGGCACCGGTGGGCGTGGCTCGCCGTGCGAAGCGATATGGCAAGCCGGTGGTCGCCGTCGTGGGCGGTCGTGCCGACAACCTGGATGCGGTGTATGGTCAGGGTGTCGACTTAGTTTTGCCGGTTTGTCGCAGACCCATGCCCCTTGACCAAGCGCTCGACCCCCAGGAAGCCATAGCCAACCTCATCTGCGCCGGTGAAGCCGCCGCCCAAGCCTTCGACCTTGGCCGACTCTAAATAATTATCGTTCGGTCTAGCTTGGATAGCCAAAAAGGTAGTCGAAAAGCTCCGTCCTAAATTAGCCACCTTGCCCCATCGGGCGGGAGCGGGTAAGATATACCGAGCGCCTAGCGCGTTCGATGGGTTCGGATGACGACATGTTCCGAATCTGGTCAGGTCCGGAAGGAAGCAGCCATAAGGAGCCTCTGTCGGGCATCCGGATCCATCGAGCGCACGGGCGCTTTTTGGTGCCGCGACATGGCCCGGCCGGCGACGAGGTATTTGGTGTCTCGCTGGTCCTCGGCTGCGCCTGCGGGATCGCTCGACTACCAAACACCTCGCCGCCGGCCGGGCCCCGTCGTCCGAAAATCACCCGTAAAGGCGCGTTTATCTAATTTAATCTATCCCTTGTGGAATGCGGCTTGCTGGTGTTGTCTGGGCATTGATGGCTACATGGTTCAAGAGGCGGCGGTGCTGTTGCTTGAATTTTTGCAGTTAAAGAGGCCCGTTTCCCTGGGTTGGGGAAACGGGCCTCTTTTCTCTCTGGGCTCGTGGATTGGCGAAGACAATAACCGCTGGCAGCTATTTTGAGTTCTTGATGCGGCGTGTGGCAGTGGCGGTTATTCCGAGGCCTGCGGCGGCGATTCCTGCGAGTGCGATTGCGCTCGGCGCTGCATCGCCCGTGTTCGCGAGCTTGCCGGCAGTCGTATTTGCTTGCTTGCCGCTGCTCGAGTTCGCTTGCTTGGTGGAGCTTGGCGGGGTATTTTTGCCGGTCGCGGACGAGCCGGTGGGCTGTGTCGTCTCGGTCGGTTGCGCTGAGCCGGAGGGAGGTGTTGTCTCGGTGGGTTTTGTTATCTCGGGTGAGGCGGCCTTATCTGCTGCGGCTTTTGCCTCTTCGTATGCCTTGCAGGCATCGTCATAGGCCGCTTGCGCCTTTTCCAAATCGCCGAGGAGCGCATTTCGCTTGGCTATGTCCTCGTCGATGTGGGCTTTAGCTTCCTGTGCCTCACTTTCGAAATACTGAACCTGTTTTTCCTGGCTTTCGAGCCGGCGTTGGTAGCGGTGAAGATCATCTTCACAAGATTCTTCTCGCCTTTGTGCCGTCATGATCTCCATGCGCAACTGCTTAATATGCTCCTTAATAGCTGTGCTGGGCTCCTCGCCGCCGAGTGCTTCAAGTGCCTTATCTAATTCTGCCTGAAGGCCGCTTGTCCGGTTGTGGGCCTCATCGTATTTGGCTTGGGCTGCATCGACGTTCGCTTGCATGGCGGGAAGGGGTTCCCTCCGTTTGGCGGCTTCCGCCACCACCATGTCGTAGAGTTCTTGAAATGCGGCAATGTCATCATCGATTTCCGCAATTTTCTCGGGACTTGCGGCGTCTTTTGCGGCCTCGAGGTTTTTGAGCGCTTCCTGCATGGCTGCATACGCTTTTTCTTTTGCGGCGGCCGCGTCTTCCGTCTGCAAGGCAACTGCACCGGTGGGGGCGCTGGTTTCTGCCGCGATCGCCGTTACGGGGGCGATTCCCGCGACAAGTGCCGCGGAAAGGGCGATGCCCACAGTTGCTCGTCTTGCTCTTCTTGCGAGAATGTCGTTCATCTCGGCACCTCATTTCAAGGGTCGGCGACTAACTTGGTAGCACTAATGTAAATATACCATGCTAGTTGACCCGACACTGGCTGGGTGTGCGCGCCTCTCTGCTTCTTTGGAAACCGAATCCCATTAGAAATGACGAGTTGTTTACGCTTCTTTTGGGCTCACCGTACTATCATGGTTCGAATTGAATGTGGATGATGATAGGGAGCGCCTATACATGATTGAGCTGCTCAGGCGTTTTGGTGGTAAGTTTCGCCGGTATATGGTGATCGGCCCAGCGTGCAAGTTGATCGAAGTGATCTTTGACCTGCTGACGCCGCTCGTGATTGCCCAGATGATCGATAAGGGTATTGGCGCACACGATGTGAACGCTGTCGTCCTCTACGGCATGGTGCTTGGCGCTATGGCCGTGATCGGCATCTCGTTTACGCTTGTTTGCCAAAAGATGGCGGCGCTCACCTCGCAGGGCATGGGCACCGATATCCGCGGTGCGCTATACCAGCACATCAACAAGTTGAGCTATGCCGAACTCGACCGCTTTGGCACGCCGTCGCTTATCACGCGTATCACCAACGACGTCAACCAGGTGCAGCTTGCCGTGGCGCTGGGCGTGCGCATGCTCATTCGCTGGCCCTTCCTAGCAGTGGGTTCTATGTGCGCGGCCCTCGCCATCGACCTTAATCTTGGCACGATCTTTTTGATTTGCACGCCCGCCATTGGCCTGGTGTTTTGGTTTGTCATGGCGCGCTGCATTCCGTACTACAAGCAGCTGCAGGCAAAGCTCGACCGCATCGCGCTTATCTGCCGCGAGGGGCTTTCGGGCGCCCGCGTGGTTCGTGCCTTTGTACGCGAAGATCACGAGCGCGAGCGCTTTGCCCAAGCCGCCGATGACCAGGCCCATGCCGCCATCGCGGTGGGCAAGCTCTCGTCGGTCCTTAACCCCGTCACGTTTCTTGTGATGAACCTGGGTGTGTGCGCCATCCTGTGGGTGGGCGGCATCCAGGTCAACGTGGGCGAGCTCACGCAGGGCCAGGTCATGGCGTTCGTCAACTACATGACGCAGACCCTGACCTCCATCGTGTACGTCGCCAACCTAGTCGTGGTCTTTACCAAGGCGAGCGCCAGTGCGTTGCGTATCAACGAGGTGCTCAATTGCGTGCCGAGCATTACCGACGAGGGCAACGAGCCGGCCGCGCTGCCCGAGCCGGGCAATGTTGCTCCAGTTCCCGCGCTGAGCTTGAGCCATGCGAGCTTCTCGTTTGGCGCCGGCGCGGCAAATGCCGTGAGCGATGTGACTCTGGAACTGCCGCTGGGCAAAACGCTCGGCATTATCGGTGGCACGGGCAGCGGCAAGTCCACGCTCGTCTCGCTTATCCCGCGCCTGTACGATGCGGGCACCGGCAGCGTGTGCGTGATGGGTGCCGACGTGCGCGCTTGGCCGCTCGACCAGCTGCGCCATGTGGTTGCGACTGTTCCGCAGCGTGCGTCGCTGGTGAGTGGCACTATCCGCAGCAACCTGACCTGGCGCGACGAGGCGGCAACCGACGAGGATCTTTGGGCAGCGCTCGATATGGCGCAGGCGAGCGAGTTCGTGCGCAACAAGCCGCAGGGGCTCGACGCCCCGGTCGAGGCGGGCGGCAGGAATTTTAGCGGTGGCCAGCGTCAGCGTCTGACTATCGCGCGCGCCTTAGTGGGCTCGCCGCAGGTTCTGATCATGGACGATTCTGCCTCGGCGCTCGACTTTAAGACCGACGCGGCGCTTCGCCATGCCATTCGCGAACGCAGCGTGCGCGGTGCCGCCGAGGGCGGGCTGCCGCTGACGACGGTGATCGTAAGCCAGCGCGTTTCGACCGTGCGCGACGCCGACATGATCTGCGTACTCGATCACGGATCGGTCGCGGGCTTGGGCACGCACGATGAGCTGTACGCGACCTGCCAGCTCTACCGCGAGATTTGCCAGTCGCAGCTGCGTCGCGAGGAGCTCGAGGGCCAGCAGGGGAACGCGACGCCCGTGTCCGCACCGATCGCCTCCGCATCCGTCTGCGCAAAGGAGGGCTGCTAAATGAATCCGTACACCTCTTCCGGTTCGGTCGCCACGATGACGGCCAACGTGTCCGGCAACGATAACCTCAACGACCTGGGTGACGGTCCGCGCCAGCCCGGCGACCCCGAGCGCTATCCCGTGGGTGCGGTGACCCGCCGCCTGCTGGGCTATGTTCGCCCGCACCGCGCCTCGTTTACGGCGTCGTTCGTGAGCGCCGCCATCTCGGTGATCTTGCAACTCTATACGCCCATCCTCATCGGCGAGGGCATCGACCTCATCGTCGCCACCGGGCAGGTGGACTTCGATGCGCTGCTGCCGCTCGTTACCAAGCTCGCGATTGTCGTGGTGGGCGCGGCGGCCTTCCAGTGGCTACAGGGCTATTGCGTCAACCGCCTGTCCTACGAGACGGTGCGCGACATGCGTGTGGAGGCGAGCGACAAGCTCAGCCGCATGCCGCTCAGCTTTATTGACAGCCATGCCCACGGCGACCTTATGAGCCGCGTGGTCAACGACGTCGATCAGGTGGGCGACGGCCTGCTGCAGGGTTTTACGCAGCTCTTTACCGGCGTCATCACCATCGTAGGCACGCTCGCGTTTATGCTCTCCATTAACCTGGCCATGACGCTCGTGGTGGTGCTCGTCACACCGCTCTCCATCTTTGCGGCCGGCGCCATCGCCAAGCTCTCCAACAAAAGCTTTACGGCCCAGCAGCGCATCCAGGGCCAGCTCGGTGGTCATATCGAGGAGTACGTAGGTGAGCAGAAGCTTGTCGACGCTTTTGCCTATGGCCCCAACGCCCAGCAGCGCTTCGATGCCCTCAATGCCGAGCTCTACACCGCGGGCGAGCGCGCGCAGTTTATGGGTTCGCTCTCCAACCCCGGCACGCGCTTTATCAACAACATCATCTATGCCGTGGTCGCTGTGATCGGCTGCGTGGGCGTGATCACGGGCGTGCCCGCGGCGCTCACGGTGGGAGGCGTGCAGGTTTTCCTGTCCTACGCCAACCAGTACACCAAGCCGTTCAACGAGGTCACCAACGTCATTACGCAGATCCAGACGGCGTATGCCTCGGCGCGCCGCATGTTTGCACTGCTCGACGCCCGCGAGCAGGAGCCCGATGCGTCAGATGCCGTGGAGCTTGCCGTCCAGCGTGGCGAGGTGACCTTTGAACACGTGGACTTTAGCTACGTGCCCGACCGCAAGCTGCTGCAGGACATCTGCATCGAGGCTAAGCCCGGCATGCGTTTTGCCCTGGTCGGCCCCACGGGCTGCGGTAAGACAACGCTCATCAATCTGCTGCTGCGTTTTTACGATATCGATGCCGGCCGCATCATGGTCGATGGCCGGTCTTCGCGTGACTACACGCGCGCAAGCCTGCGCCGTGCCTTTGGCATGGTGCTGCAGGATACGTGGCTGTTCGAGGGCACCGTGGCCGAAAACATCGCTTACGGTTGTCCCGATGCTACGCGTGAGCAGATTGCCGAGGCCGCCAAGCGCGCTCATGCGCATAAGTTTATCGTGCAGCTGCCAGGCGGCTACGATACGGTGATCGGCGAGGACGGCGGCACGTTTAGCCAGGGCCAAAAGCAGCTGCTGTGCATCGCGCGCGTTATGCTCACCGATCCGGCTATCTTGCTGCTGGACGAGGCGACTTCGAGTATCGATACGCGCACCGAGCTGCAGGTGCAGGCGGCATTCGACGAGCTTATGGCCGGTCGCACGAGCTTTGTCGTAGCGCACCGCCTGTCGACGATTCGCAACGCCGACTGCATTCTGGTCATGCGCGACGGCCAGATTATCGAGCGCGGCACGCACGACGAGCTGCTGGCGGCAGGCGGCTTCTACGCCGAACTCTACCGCAGCCAGTTTGCCCAGTGAGCACGGCCGTGGGGTAAATTAATCAATCGACAGACGGTGGTTTACATCTGTCACGTTAGTACTAAGATATTCATCTAATAAATTGCATTAGTGGCTTTAGTTTTGGGGGAAACGAGCAACGTGACTATGACATGCTCTTTGGTGGTCAACAGCAAGAGCGGTAATACCAGGATGGTTTCGGGCGCGATCAAGCGCGCTCTGCAGGCTGCGGGTGTTGAGTTTGTCCATGCCGCGGCGTTGAGCGACGATGCAGATGCGGATCAGGTTGCGCTCGAGGCGCAGGGCGCCTGCGCGGCCGACACGGTGCTCGTCGGTTTTTGGTGCGACAAGGGCGCGTGCACGCCTTCGGTCGCGACGTTGCTCTCCGCCTTGCACGGCAAGCGCGTCTTCCTGTTTGGCACCTGCGGTTTTGGCGCCAGCGAGGAGTACTTTAGGCAGATTATCGACCGCGTATCGTCTAACTTGGCCAATGATGCCGAGCTTGCGGGCTGGGCAATGTGCCAGGGCAAGATGGGTCCTGCCGTAAAGCAGCGCTACGAGGCAATGCTTGAGCAAGAACCCGAAAACGCGCGCTATAAGATGCTGCTCGACAACTGGGTTGCCGCGAAGGACCATCCCACCAAGGAGGACCTGGACAACATGGCCGCAGTCGCCAAGAAGGCCGTGCTGGGCGAGTAGCTTCGCCGTTCGCGGTCCTTCGCACAAAACAATACAAATGTGAAAGCCTCGAAATTCTCGAGGCTTTTTTCTTGACACTCGCGGGCGCAACCGTGGCAAGCGTTTGGGACGACATTTTCCATCACCCCGATGACGAGACCGTCCTGGACGACACGCTCGCATGCGTTCGCTGGTGCATTCAGAGTGGGACGCACTTTCCGCGATACGCATGACAGACCACGCATCTGCAATGAGGCGAGCGTAGTTACTTATCAGCCCACTCAACCCGCAACGGGTGAGGGGCGGCGGCAGGCGGAGGCATGGGAAAGGTCTGTCGCGAGTTCCGCACGCAAAGGGGGCCACTTAATGTGGCCCCCGTCTTGCGCAGGACTGTTTGAGCAGCAGACCTTTCCCATGCCTCCGCCTGCCGCCGATTCGGGCCCCCGAACCCGTTACTTGATCTTGGTCGTACCCGGTGCCAGGTTGGGGTCGGTCTCGTTGGCCTCGGTCTGGAAGTGCTCGGTG
>OIDR01000271.1_pt1 | contig 16719 bp, 9 predicted proteins | sample 1581641 | NCBI WGS metagenome assembly OIDR01 (sample SAMEA3882550, study PRJEB24775) | human gut metagenome | biome: human-associated habitat; feature: intestine environment; material: feces | place: Netherlands | collected 2009/2010
GTTAAAATTAAACACATCAAAGAAGAACGGCTGAATTTTCTGGAAAACATGTTCGTACCTAATTCAGAAATGCAAAAGCAGATTTCAGAGTTACATGATAAAGCTGGTAAGGTGTTTCAGGAGACGGAAGAATTAAGAATAACATTGAACGCTACATTGCAACAGACGTTAGATATACAAAAAAATGCCCTTATGGAACAAAGGGAATCCTATCAAAACTCTTTGGCAGCAAAAGAGGAATTAATAAAAGAAAGAGATGAAAAGATACAAAGTCTAGTGAATGAGATAGAGCAGAATAAAAAAACATGGCAAACAGAAAAGAAGACACTTCTTTTACAGTTAGAAGAAAAAAAATCATCTGACGATGATAAGGAAGAGCAAAAAGAGGTACCGTCTAAAAAAGAAAATTCAGTAAGAGATGTAACCGAAAAAAAGAAGCGCTGGCATTTTTTCAATAAAGAAGAAAAGAAATCAAAGGAGCCGGATAGATTTATTGAAACGTATCTGGCAGGCGATACATTTAATGAAGCACAAAAAGAATTTCTGATTAAATGTCTCGAAGAAGGTGACACTGTTGAGGAAATGAAAACATATGCTTCTGCAAGTCTTACTCCTGCAATGATGCAGAGATTAAGACAAGTAAGAAAGAAACGGAGGGGACAATAATGGTAAAGATAGAACAAACGGGTGGCAGGCTGACAGAGGAAGAAATCCTGCATGGAAAAGATGATGCCTATGGAATTTATCAGATTAACAGGAAAGGTGCAGGAAGAGATTATGCTTTCCTTTCTTTTGATTCTTTACGTTCAAAAGGAAAAGTACCAGAGCGAACAGAGTATCAGCTTGTTTACAGTGATATTTTAGGAGTAGATGAAAATAGAGACAGCCTGTTTACAAAATTTAATATTGCACATCCTGATGATTTTACAGGACATTCCCTCTCTGTAAGTGATATTATTTTGATAAAAAGAAATGGCAAAGTAAATGTCTCTTACGTGGACATGATAGGGTTTGTTCCGTTGCCTGATTTTTATAAAGAGCCGTCATTAAGAGTAGTAGAACAGATAACAGAATCAACAAAGGGTTTTACAGCTGAAGGACACTTTGGAACATGGCATTCAATACAGATGCAGGAATTTCACAATGAGAAATTTTTTCAGATGCGGCATGATGAATTTGGAGAACAGGTTGCAGATATTATTGTAAATGAACAAGGACAGGTTATTGCAGAAGATTTATGGCATGGATTTAGTCCAGAAGCGATGAAATTGATCGGAGAATATTTATTAGACAAATCACTTCATGACAAAAAAGAAGCTGCCTATATCTTGTCAGCAGATAAAGGATACTTTCTCATCCATGAGATGGATGAAGGATATGATTATACTTTTTATGACCAGGAGTATCAGGAACTGGATGGAGGTATTTACGATAATCTGGATGTTTCCCTGAAAGAAGCCATAGAGGATATATTAAATGATGCTGGAGAAACGATTGAAAATATAAAAGAAACTGACTATGAAAAATTAGAACAGGAAATTGAAGAAGCAGAAGAAGCAGGATTATTAGAGTCAGTGATCCAGGAATCTAAAAGACGTTTACAGGAAGGAAATGTTGCTCTTACATCAGAAGTGTATTATGAGGAAAAATCTTTAAATGGGATGAGCCGGGCAGATATTGAGGAGATTGTCCTGTCGCAGGCACAGATCATATTAGATGAACTGGGATTACATGATGAAGTAGAGTTAATTGGAGCAAGAGTATACGGTTCACGCAGCAGGGAAGGTTTATACAGACCGGATTCTGATATTGATGTTGCTCTTAGTTATGAAGGGACAATAAGTGAGGATACGTTTTTTAATTATTTAAAAGAAGATATGTTATATGCCAGGAATATTCCAATAGATATTAATCCCATACGAAAAGAAAAATCCGGGACATTATCTGAATACATGCAACGGGCAGAATATTATCTGGATGAGATGGAGATTAAAAACTTTGCGATAGAAGTGGATTCTCTAGCACGTTCTTATGATAATCTGTATGTCTATAAAACGATGAGCCAGGAAGAAGCAGCAGATGCAATCACAGAAGATATTTTACACAAAAAATCGGATTATATTAAGGATTTTCTGAAAGCAACAGAAAAATCGGAAACAGAAAGTGATGTGAAAAAAGGAAAGGATATGTTTATCCAGATGGAGAAACTCGAAAGATTATCTATCTTTGAAAGAGAACCTGAAACGATACCAGAGGTTGATTTTTATGTCGCAGAATGTTCAGAGTTTCCGACACTGGGCGAATATTATGACGGTTTAACACTTGCTGAAGCAATCGTCATCTATGAAAAAATACCGGGCGAACGGCTTAATGGTGTAAAAGGAATCGGTATTGACCTGCATTTTCCAGATGACGATATGTATTCTGGAAAATGTGATCTACTGGCAGGCGGGAGAATCTGCCGGGAAATGTTAGATGCAGTTCCTCGTTACAAAGAAAACCGGGAGGTAAGAAAAGCCGTAAAATATCTGGAGAATCATTTTAATAAAAAAGAAGAGTTATCCTTATCAAAACCTAAAAAACAGGAACAGGCTCCAAGATTATAAAGGGGGGAATGATGTATGGCAATGACATTACCAACTGCAGAAGACCTGTTTGAAGAAACTGTCCGAAAAGTTTCTTCTACACCACAGGAATGGCTAAAGTTTTTAAATACAGCATCTCGTGTATATCAGTATACTTTTGATGCCCAGCTTATGATCTATGCCCAGCGACCAAATGCAATAGGATGTACAAGCTTTGAAAAGTGGAAACAAATGAATCACTATGTTAAAAGGGGAACACAAGGAATTGCCCTTATTGTCAGAAATAGCGAAAATAGAAAGCTTCGTTATGTATATGATTATAGTGATACAGGGGTGGCTTCCAATGTTCCAGAAACCGATATAAGAAAACCTTATATCTGGAGTTTGGGAGAAGACGGGCAGGAAGATTTATGTGACTATATTAATAATAAATACGATATACGACCACAAAATAAAGATTTAGGTTTGGTATTAAAACAATTAATAGAAGAAACGGTTAATGATGTGATAGATGATGAAATATCAGAAATCTTGAAGGAAAAACAAGGGTCTTATCTTGAAGATTTAGATATAGATACTATCCGCAAAGAATATCGGGAGTTATTTATTCATTCTGCCTGGTATATGCTTTTAAGACGATGTGGGATAGAACCCGGAGACTATATGTATTTAGAGGATTTTCGGGCAATTACTGATTTTAATAATATCAATGTGATTTCTTGTTTAGGAACACCTGTAAGTGAGCAATGTTCTTTTGTATTGAAAGATATATCCCGGTATTTGTGGCAGAAAAATTTACAAAAAAACAGAGCAGAGTCTATTGTACAAAGCAATCAAAGGGAATATAATAAAGATAATAAAACACAGGAACAAAAGAGAGGGGTGAACAGAAATGACGTTGACATACACAAAGAAGGAGGACGGACTGCTGTATCCTGATCTGGAATTAAAGGAAGCTCCGAAGGGATACATCGGGAAATACGGAGTAATGAGAGCCGATTATCTGGAGCAGCATCGGAAATCAAGGTATACGGCGATGATGATGACCGGGGAAATCAATCAACATATGATAGACATTCAGAAACAGGCAGAGGAGAGAATGGACGAACTGATGCCAGAACTGATGAAGATAGCAGGAGCAACAGAGGAACTGAAGGCAGCCGATCAGATGAAGTGGGTCGGACTCGTAAACAACTGCAAACAGCAGGCGGAGGAGATAATCAAAGAAGAGATTATATACAGTTAAGCCTTTTCCCGGAAAATCCACAAGAGCAAGCTGAGTATGGAACAGCAGCAGGTAATACACCTGCTGCTGTTTTTGCATTCCCGGATAACTATATTGATGAATGTCTGAGAACAGGTGGTAACAATGAACTTTCGTTAGAGTATGTCCTGCTTGATCTGGCACAGGAAAACCCTTAAAAAATACTTGCAAAAGATTTAAAAGAAAACTGGAAAGGTGGAAAAGGGCTTGCAATGCCAGACGGCATAAAAGTGAGTGTCTGGTATAACGAAGAAGGGATTTCTTTTCGCAGAGGCAATGGTGCAAGAAAGAATCCTGAAAGGCTGTTATCATGGGAGGAAGCTGCCGAACGGATAGAAATTCTTTATAGAAATGGGCAGTTTACCACAAGAGAATTATCAGAAAATGCAATAAGTACGATTCGGGAAGAAACGGCAGGACTTATTGCATTTTTTTATAAAGAAGATATGGGACAGTCCCGATGGGGAAACATCCATAGTGAAGCTGTCATATCAATCATTGAGGAGTTAAAAGCGACTGCCGGTATAAAAAAGTTATACGATGAGATTTCACTTTTTGGAACAGCTAGAGCAGGTAGCATAAGCCAATGGCAGGAAAAAAGATGTGAGAATCTGGCAGAGAGACTCTATAAGTTAGGGAATCTGTCTCCTCTTGTTCCACAAAATGTACAGGAAATAGCTCCAATGGTATTTATCACAGCAGATGAGATAGATAGATTATTGCAGGAAGGAGGTATTGTTGAGGGAGGAAAAAGAAGAATACTTTCTTTCTATCAACAGGAGCCTGTGCCGGATACCAAAACAGCAATTAATTTCCTGAAACAGGAGTATGGTATGGGAGGTCATTCCCATTCTATATCAGAAAGCCGGAATTCAAACGAATGGCACGATGCCAAAGGATTTCATTTAGAAAAAGGAAACGTACAAAAGAAACTGACATGGAAAGAAGCAGAAAAACGTATCTGTACTTTAATAGAAAATAAAGAGTATCCGTATATACATCAGGAAGCAAAAACAGAAACAAGGGAGAACGTGCCGAATTTCGGTACACAGGAAGAAAAAAAGGCAGATACCATTCAATTCCAGATTGATTTCTCTGAACATGATATTTTAAGCCACTATGATAAGGAAAAGAAAGCCTATGTTACTGCTAAAATGTCTTTTGCGGCAGCAAACAGACTGTTTGCGGAGTTAGATGAACAGGAGATGGAGCAGCAGGAGAATGAAGGAGAAGGTTATTCTTATTACAAGACAGCATTTTCTATCTATGCAGTTATAAATGGAGAAGAATATTCTTTCCAGGGAAGATATGACATAGGAAGTGAAGGAAAATCCCTGATAGAACATATCCAGGAATATTATGATTACTGTCTGTCCCCAGATTGTATGTATAGACAATACTGGGAGGAAGATGGCGTATTAGAGGAAAAGATAGAACAACTCACAAAGTATAATGAAAATTTTTTGCCGTATCTTGAAAGCCACTTAGACCTGACACCTGCAGAACGGAAACAGATCACTGCGTTGATACATAAGGAAGAACCAGAAGTTTTACAGGATAAAAAGTATGAGATTATGGATACAGGTCGCATAGACTTTCCATTTGATGTACAGGAATGGACAAGGGAAAATAACGAGTTTGTTTTTTCTGGACGTAATAAATACTGTAAAAGCAGGGAAGAAGCCAGTGCATGGATAGAGGAACAGCAAAAAGAATCAAATCTTATTGAGGTGGCTGTTGAAAGCAGCGAAGATTATGAGGATATTGCCGGTTCTTTTGTCACAGCAGTCGATACGGAAGGAAACAGACAGCCTGTTTACCGTCTGATACAAAAGGGGAATGACGGGTTAGAAACGTATCTTCCAGAAACGATTCTCTTTTATAGTGAAAAGGAAGCAAAAAATTATATTAAGAGCCATGCGGATGAGATAAGAGAGATCAGTTATGACGAAATGATAAACTGGGCTGCAGAAATAAGAGAAGACAGGATTGCAGCAACAGAACTTCAGGAAGAAATCTTAGATACGGACAATATAGCCATCACTCCTGTTTCAAATGACAGAGGACAAAATTATCATATTCCGAAAGAAGAATTAGGGACAGGGACAACCCGTGAAAAATGCTGGAAAAATATCCTTGCGATTGAGACTGTAAAACAATTAGATCAGGAACAGCGCAAGGCAACAAGAGAAGAACAGGATATATTAGCAGATTATGTTGGCTGGGGTGGGATTGCAGATGTCTTTGATGTGAACAGATCACAATGGCAGGAAGAACGGGAACGGATACACACAGCCCTTACCCCGGAAGAATACCGTTCTGCAGAAGAATCTGTTTTAAATGCCCATTATACGCAGCCACTTATCATTAAAGCAATGTATCAGGTATTAGAAAATATGGGATTTAGCCGAGGAAGGATATTAGAGCCTTCCTGTGGGATTGGGAATTTCTTTGGTCTTGTTCCAGAAGATATGGATGGTTCTACTTTATATGGTGTTGAATTAGACCGAATGAGTGCAAAGATAGCAGGCTACCTTTATCCTGAAGCAAATATCCAGAATATAGGATTTGAACGTACCAACTATCCAGATGGATACTTTGATGTAGCGATCGGAAATGTACCATTTGGAGATTACCGGGTAAATGACTCAGTTTATAACAGTCATGGATTTTTAATCCATGACTATTTTTTTGCAAAAACTCTGGATAAATTACGTGCTGGTGGTGTTGCTGCATACATCACAACAAAAGGTACAATGGATAAAGAAAGTACAAAAGTCAGGGAATTTCTTTTTAAGAAGGCAGAATTACTGGGAGCTATCCGTTTGCCTAATACGGCATTTAAAAATGCCGGAACGAAAGTAACTGCGGATATTTTATTTCTGCAGAAACGGGAAAAAGAAATAGAAAATCCTGAATGGATCGCTGTTACAGAAGATGCACAGGGATTCCGTATAAACAGCTATTTTGTACAACACCCGGAAATGATATTGGGAACAATGCAGGAAATATCAGGACCATATGGAATGGAAACTACTTGTGTAGAAAAAGAGGGAGTTCCTTTAGGAGAACGGCTGCGGGCTGCTATATCACATATCACAGGACATATACCTGAAAGAGTGGAAGAAGAACGTGCCGAATTTCGGTACGGGGAAGAACAGCCGACAGATGCACCCGATGCTTCCGAGGTACGGATGTACAGCTATGTACTATCTGACACGGGAGAGGTTTATTATAAAAATGAATCTGGTCTGGAACAAAAAGAGACAGCGAAAACAGCAAGAGCACGTATCACAGGTATGGTCGCAATAAGGGACTGTGTCCGTGAACTGATTCGATTGCAAATGGAGGAAACAGAGGATGCAGATACAAAGATTTCTGCAGAGCAGGCAAGGCTCAATGCGCTTTATGATTCGTATACTGCCAAATGGGGGCTGTTAAATAGTACGGCAAACAAAAGGGCTTTCTCGGAAGATTCCTCATATCCCCTGTTATGTTCTTTAGAGAAATTAGATGAAGATGGAAACCTTGACAGAAAAGCGGACATGTTCACGAAACGTACTATCCGAAAGAGCGAAACGATTACTCATGTAGATACTGCAAATGAAGCATTGGCAGTATCACTGGAGGAAAACGGAAAAGTTGACCTTGCTTTTATGTCAGGTCTGTGTGGAAAATCTGCTGAACAGATCACAGAAGAATTAACGGGAGTTATCTTTAAAAACCCGGATACGCAGGTATGGGAAACGGCTGATGAATATTTGTCGGGAAATGTTCGGGAAAAACTGCGTGTAGCAGAGAGAATATCAGAAAATGATACCGGCTATAAAAGTAATGTAGAAGCATTAAAGAAGGTACAGCCAAAAAAACTGGATGCTTCCGAGATTGAAGTCCGTTTGGGAACGATGTGGATTCCTCTGGAAGTATATGACCAGTTCATGAGAGAAACTTTCCAGCCACCACAATATATTAAAGATATAATCAAGCTGCAGTATTCCAAATATACAGGAGAATGGAATATCGAAGGAAAAAACACGGACAGAAGTATTTTAGTAACAAATACTTACGGAACAAAAAGGGCAACGGCATATCGTTTACTGGAAAGTTCTTTGAACCTGAAAAATATCCAGATATTTGATACTTACACGGATACAGAAGGAAAAGAACATAGAGAATTAAATAAAAAGGAAACGATATTAGCCAGCCAGAAACAGGATATGATAAAAGAAAAATTTAAAGACTGGATTTTTCGGGATAGAGAACGGCGGGAAATGCTGGTTTCTATTTATAACGAAAAATTCAATTCAATACGTCCAAGACAGTTTGATGGAAGGCACCTGGAGTTTCCTGGCATGAATCCAGAGATCACTTTGAAACCCCATCAGAAAAATGCAATCGCCCATCAGCTTTACGGCAGAAATACCCTGCTCGCCCACTGTGTAGGAGCAGGTAAGACGTTTGAAATGGCTGCTGCTGCAATGGAAGCAAAACGTATCGGACTTGCTCATAAATCCCTGTTTGTCGTGCCAAACCACCTTACAGAACAATGGGGAGCAGAATTTCTTACTCTATATCCTGCTGCCAATATCCTTGTGGCAACAAAAAAAGATTTCCGCCCAGAAAACCGAAAAAGATTCTGTGCGAGGATTGCAACAGGCGATTACGATGCGATTATCATCGGTCATTCTCAGTTTGAAAAAATCCCTCTTTCTGCAGAAAGACAGCGTGCTGTTTTAGAAAGCCAGATTGATGAGATTGAAATCGCTATCACACTGGCAAAAAAAGAGCAGGGAGAAAACTATACTATCAAACAGATGGTGAAAAGCCGGAAAAGTTTAGAAGTAAGGCTGGAGAAATTGAATGAAAAGAAAAAAGATGATGTTGTTACTTTTGAAGAATTAGGTGTAGACAGGCTGTTTGTAGATGAATCGCACGGTTTCAAGAACCTATTTTTGTATACAAAAATGAGAAATGTTGCCGGGGTTGCACAAAGTGAATCCCAAAAATCAATGGATATGTACAATAAATGCCGTTATATGGATGAAATCACAGGTGGAAAGGGGATCACTTTTGCAACAGGTACTCCAGTTTCAAATAGTATGACAGAATTATATACTATCCAGAGATACCTGCAGTATGACCGTCTGCAGGAAATGGAGTTAGGAATGTTTGATAACTGGGCATCTGCATTTGGGGAGACGGTAACGGCTCTGGAATTATCGCCAGAGGGCAGTGGATACCGTATGAAGACCCGTTTTGCGAACTTCTTTAACCTGCCGGAATTGATGTCTGTTTTTCAGGAAGTAGCAGACATACAGACTGCCGACATGTTACGGCTGCCTGTTCCGGAAGCAGAATATGAAAACATCGTACTGCCTGCAAGTGAAGAACAAAAAGAAATATTAGAATCCCTGTCAGAACGTGCGGACAGGGTAAGAAACCGGGAAGTAGATCCATCGGAAGATAACATGCTCAAGATTACGACCGATGGACGTAAACTGGCATTAGACCAGCGTCTCATAAATGATATGCTCCCAGATACGGAAAATAATAAAGTTTCTGCCTGTGCAGAAAAATGTTTTGAGATATGGAACGAAACAAAAGAGCAGAAGTCAGCGCAGCTTATCTTTTGTGATTCTTCTACACCTAAAAAAGATGGGACGTTTAATGTCTATGATGCCCTGAAAGAAAAACTGATGCAGAAAGGAGTACCAGAACAGGAGATTGCTTTTATCCATGATGCCAATACGGATGTACAGAAAGTAAAACTCTTTACAAAGGTACGTTCTGGACAGGTACGTTTCCTGCTCGGTTCCACTTCGAAAATGGGGGCAGGAACCAATGTACAGGACAAACTCATCGCCCTGCATCATTTAGATGTGCCGTGGAGACCTGCAGATATAGAACAGCAAGAGGGACGTATATTAAGGCAGGGAAATCAAAATGAAAAAGTGAAGATATTTCGTTATATCACAGAAAATACGTTTGATGCCTATTCCTGGCAGCTCATCGAGAATAAACAGAAGTTCATTGGACAGATCATGACTTCAAAATCCCCAGTCCGTTCCTGTCAGGATGTGGATGAAGCTGCCTTATCTTATGCAGAGGTAAAAGCCCTTGCAACGGGAAACCCTAAGATTAAGGAAAAAATGGACCTGGATATACAGGTAACGAAGTTAAAGATGCTGAAAGCAAACTATGAAAGTAACCTGTTCCGGCTCCAGGATGCGATTGCGGTAGAATACCCACAGCAGATTGCAAAATATGAAGAACTGACTGCAGCATATGAAGCAGACATAATCCATTTAGATACTGCCTTAAACACACCTTTTTCAATGGAAATATATGGGATTACCTATAATGATGAAAAGACAGCAGGTGAGATTCTTGTACAAGCGTGTACAAAAATGAAAAAGGAACATACAGATGCCGCAGACATAGGGACTTTTAAGGGATTCAAAATGAAGGTCTCGTATTCTCTTTTTGATAATAATTTTTATGTAAAGCTGACAAGAGAATCCTCCGTTACTGTCGAAGTAAAGAAAGACCCTGTACGCAACATAGAACGTATCCTTACGGCATTAAGAAAAATGCCAGGACAAAAAGAGGTTGCAGAGGAACGTTTGGAAGGGGCAAGACAGCAGCTTGTTCAGGCAAGAGAAGAAGTGAAGAAACCTTTTGAAAAGGAAAATGAATTAAGGTCTGTACAGGAACGTCTGACTAAAATAAATGCAGAACTGGATATGAAACCAAAGGAAGAACCAAAAAAGATGATTAAGAAGGAGGAACTGAAGAAATGCCTGTAAGATTAGAAAAAATGGGAGAATGTATCCTGCGATTAAGAAAAGAACGGGGATATAGTCTGGAAGAATTAGCTGGACTTACATTGTCATCGCCGGATGAATTAAGAAAGATTGAGAGTGGTACACAACAGCCAGACAAAATGACCCTTACCCTTTTAAGCAATGTTTTAAATGTATATTCTGACAGTCTGCAGAACGGAGAGATTCATTACCGTGCTTCACAATCCAATCTGATAAATCTTATGAAGGAAACATTAAAGTATCTGGAGGGAACAGAAGAAGGTAACAAAGAGATTGCGGAACATATTGAAAAGATGCAGAAAGAATATGATATACAGCGAGAGGAAAAGCAGGAAAAAGAAAAGATAGAACAGATAGAAAAAGAAGAACAGGTATTACCGAAAAGAGAGCCGGAAAAAGCTGCACCCAGATTATAAATAAAATGTGCCGAATTTCGGTACGGATAGGAGATGGATAAGATGGAAGATAAAAGCAGAGAAGTCGTAATGGCAATTTCTAACGCAGCAAGGTATATGGACCCATTTTTTAAATTAACAGCAATGGGGACAGTGCTGTTGATTCAGTATTTTGCCCGCATGGTAAAGGAAAAAAAGCTCAAGGTAACTGAATTTACTGACTTTCAGAAATTTCTAAAAGCAACAGATGGAAAATATGACATCATGAACGTCCCGGAGATTCCAGAAGGACAGTTATCAGAAGAATTAGATGCACTGGGTATCCATTATATGGTATTACCCGATCTGGAAAAAAATGATGGGATGCTGCAGGTAGCAGTCTACCAGCCAGACAGGGAAAATTTTGGAGCATGGTATCAACGGCATATCCTGTCGCAGATGACAGGAGGGGAAAAAGATTTACAGCAGTTAAAGAATCTTACTTCTGGAAAAACAACAATCATTTCCTTCCCTCTTGAAGAGGAAGAAGAAGTGGTAAAGGAAGATTTTGAAAAAATGGGGATAAACTATTCCCAGCTTCCAGACCTTCACGTTGGGGATGGTGAGATACAGGTTGTTGTAGCCAATGCTGACCTCCCTAAAGTCGAATCATGGTATAAATTATATCGGGAAGATTTATTAAAAAAGGGCATGATAGATGTGCCTGCTATGAAAAAAATGTCGATGGACAATTATATGCAGACAGGACAGCAGACAGAAGCAGAGTATATTGATACGGCTTCGCCTGAATTAAAAGCAGCGAATGCAAAGTATGAGGGAAAACAAAAAGGAAGAATAGAGCAACAGATAGAAGCAGCCGAACACAATGCCATGAGACAGGAATCCTCAACAGCATATCTGCGATATATCAATGACCCATCATATATCCCGGTCAGTATTGATAAAAGAACACTGGTTGAAAAATCAAATGTGATAAATAAGGATGGGCTGGAGAGATATAACCAGTTCTCGTGCAGGATACCAGGTACATACGGTAAAAATGAAAAGCAACTGGTCATTCCTAATGAACAGGTTTTTGAAAAGCAGAATGGCTCTTATATTGCTTTCCTGCAGAAAGATGAATCTCCGTTTGTTTTTGATGTGATAACAAAACAGGTAGACCATGAGATGAGAAAACTGACAGGAGAAGAATTTGTAAAACGCTATTTTGATAAAGTAGATAAAACTGTTGAACGAAAAGTGACATCATTACAAAAATATAAGGAAAACACAAAGGCGAAAGATTTAAGTGATCTAAAGATAAAGATGCCGACTCCGCCGATCAAATCAAAATAATGTGCCGAATTTCGGTACAAAGAACAGGCAGTGATGCTATGCTGCCTGTTCTTTTTTATAGAAAAGGAGAAAGATTTTATGACACAGAAAAGAAAACCACCCTGGGGGATGTTTCTTATCGGCTTAGTTCTTGTACTTCTTGTTTCCTATTATGCAGCAGGGCTTTTTTCGCTGGATGGTGTGACAATGCAAAATTATCAGGATAAATTGACGTATATATTGCTGCACCCTTTCCGTAACTGGTTAAACAGTAAGACATCAGCAGTCATGGGGATTGCCCTGGTCGCATGGGCAATGTTTGTCTGTTATTACCTTACCTATTACCGTAATTTTCACCCGGATGCAGAACATGGTGTTGCAGAATGGGCAGACGTTGCTAAGACAGCAAAAAAACTCTATGGAAAAGGAGAAGAACCAGTTACTTTACTTAGTAAAAATATCAAGGTGAACGCAAAAGCCTTACCAAATATGCACATCCTTATCTTAGGAGGCTCCGGCGATGGAAAAACAACCTCTCTTTTGATACCGAATATCCTGCTTGCCAATATGACGAATATCATCTTAGATGTAAAAGGTGACCTGTTGAAAAATTACGGGGGATACCTGAAAGAAAAAGGTGTGACAGTAAAAAGCCTTAACTTTAAAGATATGTTACAATCTGACCAATATAATCCATTTGTATATATAGATAATTATACCGACATGGTAGAGCTTATCACAAATATCCAGACATCAGTAAAACCGCCAGATGCCCAAAAGGGTGACCCGTTTTGGGATGACGGTGTTGGTCTGTATCTGCAGTCTCTCTTTGAATATGAATGGCTTCAGGCGAAAGAAGAAAACCGTGTTGCATCCATGCCAGGGATTTTGGAACTGGTAAACAGGGAAACACAAAAGATAGATGAGGAAGGGACAACACAGTTACAGCAGGATATGTACAGATTACAAGAGAGGTATGGAGTAGATTATCCACCTGTGCGGGATTATAGAAAACTGAAGGAAGGAGCATCGGAAACAGTTCGTTCTATCGTTATCATGGTAAATGCACAGTTACGCCTTTTTGAAATCCCAGAAATCAAGAGAATCTTTGAAGGAACTGACGATATAGATATTCCATCACTTGGATTAGGAGTAGAGGGAAATCCAGAAAAAAAGACCGCCCTTTTTCTTGTTATGCCATCAGGGGATTCTTCCTATAATCTTTTTATCAATATGTTCTACACACAGTTATTCACTGTTTTAAAACGTATCGCAGATGATCGGAGAGATGGACAGTTACCTATCCATGTGCGGTTATGGGCAGATGAGTATTACGCTGGTCCAAAACCTTTAAACTGCGAAACGCTTCTGGGAGAGATACGAAGCAGAAATATGTCCATTGTTCCTATTTTGCAGGATATAGCACAGATAAAGACCTTGTATCCAAATGATAAATGGGAAATATTCACGGGAAACTGTGCAACAACGGTATTCCTCGGCAGTGGTGCTACTGCACATACAACACATCAGTGGATATCTGATATGTTAGAGGATATGACGATTGACAGCCGTTCCGAAAATTTAGGACATTCGCAGGGAGGAGGAAACCTGCAGATGAGCAAGGGTGGAATGAAGTTAATGACTCCGGGACAGGTCAGCCGGATGCCGAAAAATGATTGTATCCTGTTTCTGAAAGGAGAAAGACCAATCTATGATAAGAAAAACTGGTCATTTGATACAGAAGTATTTAAAGAAGCACAGGAGATAGCAGGGAAAAATGGTTATAAAAATCCTGTATATGTATCGTATGATGAAGAAAACAGGCAATACACTACAACCCGTTTCGAATCAAGACTAAATTATATCTCACAGGAAGATTATGAATTTTATGAAGAAAAAGCCAAGACGGATGATAACATACAGACGTTCCAGATAGACGAAGATGCTTTTCTATATCTTAACTTCAACGAAACTCCGCAGCCAAGCCTTCGGGAGTTAGAGAAGATGGTGAAAAAGATACAGGTTTCAGAAAACAGTGAAGAGGATGAAAATGAGGGGGACGAAAAGAAAGAAGATACTGTGCAGGATAGAAAAAAATGGGATTTATCTGGAGATATTATGGACTGTTTTCAGCGATATTCCAGTGAACTGTCGCAGGAAGAGCAGGAGGAAATCATAAAAGGTATCGAAGATGGCTTAACAGATCAGGAGATAAAGAGATATTTTGCCTTGTACGGGGCAGATAAAATGCAACAATACAGAAGGGTTCTCACGGCAAGAAAAAACAGAGGGTAGATACAAAAAAGCAGAAAAGACTTCAAGTCCTTTCTGCTCTTTTTTATCTCCTCTCTCCTAAATCTTTTTACGCCTGTCAACATGAAAAAATAAAATGTGCCGAATTTCGGTACACAAATAGCAAAGCATAATATATTTAAAAATTTAAATTTTTCCTCATAGAATTTATATAAAAATCCTTGATTAAAGAAATATTTGCGTTATTATTTTAAGACAAATGAATCAGGAGAATAACGATTAAAAAAGCCCCGGAAACAAATTGACATGTACTATTAAAGTAAGATATATATGTAGTACAAATGTAGGTATAGATATAAAATTAAGGTGGGAATAATTTATGGGGAAAAAATGGAGACAATTAAAATATGAAGATAGATTAAAGATATATGCCTGGTTGCAGGATAAAACATCGGTTGCAACTATTGCAAAAAGGTTAGGTGTCTGCCGTCAGACAATCTATCGTGAAATAAAACGAGGGGAATTTGTAAAAAGAAATACGGATTACACGGAATCAACGGTATACGATCCATATGTTGCAGAGGAACATTATCAAAAAAAATTAAAGGAACGTGGACGAGATCTAAAAATAGGCAGTGATTTAAAGTTGTTACATTATATAGAAAAAAAGATAGTAGATGAAAAGCGTTCTCCGGCGGCTGCCTTACATGAAATAAAAAAAGAAGGAAAAGAATTTACAGTTACATTAAGTACCAATACTATATATAGTTACATAAAGAAAGGTATCTTTTTAAATATAACGATGGAAGATTTGCCGGAGAAGAAAAAGCAGCACAAAAAGAAAAAAGTAAAGGTACAAAAGAGAGTGCAGGCGGGGGATAGCATCAGCCAGCGTCCAGAACATATTGATTTCAGGGAAGAATTTGGTTGTAGGTCCTCAAGGTAAATCCAAAAAAGTCATGCTCGTTTTAACGGAGAGAAAAACAAGAAAAGAAATCGTGTATCTGATGCCTGACAGAAAGGCACAAACAGTTGTAAAAACATTAAACATGATTGAAAGAAAGTATGGAGAGCGATTATTCCGTGATGTATTTAAAACAATTACAGTAGACAATGGAGTAGAATTTTCTGATTCAGAAGGTCTGGAAAAATCGAGAAGAAATAAAAAGAAAAGAACGAAAGTATATTATTGCCATCCATATAGTAGTTGTGAACGAGGTTCTAATGAAAATGCAAACCGACTAATCCGACGTCATATACCAAAAGGAGTTAATTTTGATAAGAAAAGTAAAACCGAAATCAAGGAAATAGAAACATGGATAAATAACTATCCTCGTAAGATATTTGAGTATGATACAGCAGAAAATCAATTTATTAATGAAATGGAAAAATTAACAGGATAAAGCTAAGAGGTGCATATAGAAAATGGCTGCCGGAAGACAGTCTTTTTTCTATGCACTTTTTTAAAAAAGATGACAAAAATAATTGTAATTGAAGCCGAATTATGTCATTATAAATAATGAATAACAGGTAAACAATGTTAAAAATTTTTTTTGAAAAAATGTTGCAAAAAAACTTGACATTTTCGTGGAAAAAGATAATGGCACTTTGTTTTGCGTTTTTAATGGCATTTGCGATGGCAGGAATTTCGGCAAGTGCCGCAAACGGGCCAAATGAGCAAGAGACGAGCATGGCGTTTCTGGTGATTGATGATGGAAGTGCAAATCCGAAACAGCTTTATAACGCCAATAAATCAGTGACTATCAGCACAGTTAAAAACATCAGCTATGATAAAAAAACAAATACACTTACTTTAAACGGATATCAGGAGGCTGAAAAGAAAATTGTGGCAAATGAAATGGGGGATGATTTTAAAGTAAAGGTAGTGGGGAATAATCAGATACAGGGAATTGCTGTATGGGGTTACTCTTATGGCGGAAGCCTTACATTAGAAGGAAATGGGTCCTTAGAGATTAATAAAAACAGAGTACAGGGGGAACCGATTTCTTTAATGGCAGAAGAGGCAAACGCACAGTTTAAAGTAAAACAAGGGGTTACTTTAAAAGTGTATCGTGATAATAAAT
>OIDR01000278.1_pt1 | contig 16412 bp, 19 predicted proteins | sample 1581641 | NCBI WGS metagenome assembly OIDR01 (sample SAMEA3882550, study PRJEB24775) | human gut metagenome | biome: human-associated habitat; feature: intestine environment; material: feces | place: Netherlands | collected 2009/2010
GTTTGACCCGCACACTGCGAAACTTTGTTCAGTTTTCAAAGTACCAACTTGCGTCAAGTGACGCAACGTTTTATATCTTACTCGCTTGTTGACTTCTTGTCAACAAGTTTTCGATATTTTCTTTTTGCCTCCGCGAGACTTGTTTGTCTCACACGGCAACAAATACTAGTATACTAGCTTTTTCTGATTCGTCAAATTTGTCATTTTATTCGGTTTATTATGTGAACACACGGCTTAGTTGTCATTTTTATTTTTTCTTTCTTTTGCCTTTTGTTTAATTTTATCTGGCTTAATCTGGGAGAAGCAGTCTTTTAGTTCGCTTTTAGGTCATTTTTACCGGAAAATTTTTTCAAAAAAATGTTATTTCCCGGTAAAAAAGAAAAACCGCGGATCAAATCCACGGTTTCTTAGTTCTTGCTCTTATTTCAATCTGCTTTCTTCTTAAAGCCATTTTCCAGGTAGCTCAAGCGGCGGTCCAGGACTTGGGCCAGCTTGGCCGTATCGACGGGCCGGCCGGCTTCATAGTCTTCTGCTCCTTCACTAAGGCAGCTGATGAAGGCCAAGAGCAGGCTGTGCAGGAGAAATTTCAAGTCAGTCCGGTCCTGCAAAGCAACCTTAGCTGTCAAACCGGCAATTTCCTGAGCCGACAGGCAGGCCAGCGGGTCTTCTGCCCGCTTGGGCCGGGGCACTTGCTGGGAGTGCAGCATGTCAATCTTCCGGTAGAAGAAGGCCGCGTTTTCCCCATAGAAGATTTCATCTAACCACTGGGGCAGGACCTTCCTGGCCAGGGCAAAAGGATCATAGCCGCAAGCAGCTAATTCTTTCCGGGCGCCTTCGATCATCCGCTGGCTGATCTGGTCACCCAGGTAAAAGTAGACGTCTTCCTTATCCGCAAAATACTGGTAAAAGCTCCCCCGGGGGATCCCCGCCGCCTTGATCAAGCGGTTGATGGAAGCTTCATCGAAGCTGTGGGTAAAAAATTCCTCCCGAGCCGCTGCCATAATCCGGTCCTGCTTTTCCTTAGGCAGGTTGAAAAAAGTCTGGCTGGGCATTTTTTACTCCTTCCGCAAAGCTTCAACTGGATCCAGCTTGGAAGCGTGGTTGGCTGGCAGAATCCCGGCGATCATGCTGATGACAATGCTGATGAGCAAGCCAGTCAAGGCGTATTGCGGGGTCAAGCTGACCACGGCCGCCTTAAAGGCTGACTTGGTGAAGCTGTTGATCCCCTGGGCCAAAAGCCAGGTCAAAGCAATGCCGACAATCCCGGAAGCCAGGCCCAGCAAAAAGGCTTCGCTGGAGAAGATCCGCCGGATGTCCTTGCGCCGGGCACCCAGGGCCTTCATGACCCCAATTTCCTGGGTTCTTTCGACTACCGAGATGTTCAAGACAACCAGGATCATGATAGCTGAAACCAAAAGGGAAACTGCCGCGATAGCCGTCAGAACGTAAGTCAAAACGCTCAAGATGCTGTCAAACATTTCCGTCATCTGCTCCTGCATTGAGCCGGCAAAGCCCTTGTCCTTGGCTGCCTGCTTGATAGAAGAAGTGTACTGCTTGTCCGTTGCCGTCAAGTAGACCACGTTTGCCTTCAAGGTCAAGCCGTTGTCTTTGAAGATTTTTGCCAAGTCGCTGTAGGGCAAAAGCAGGGTGCTGACCTGGCCGGAACCGGAAGCTTCATAGATCCCGACTACCTTGACCGTTTTGGTGATAGTCTTGGTCCCGATCTGCAAACTTGCCTTGACCTTCTTGCCTAAGATCTTCTTGCCCAAGTTGTCGGCGCTGCCGCTGTCGATCATGACCTCGTCCTTGCCAGCCTTAGGCAAGTGGCCCTTCTTGACCTCTGACTTGGCGATCCCATCATTGACCGTCTTAAGGTAGATCATGCTCGCCGTCTTCTTGCCGTATTTCAGCTGGTTGGTCCCCAGGGAAATCGCACTGTAGCCCTTCTGCAGCTTTTTGACATGGGCGATCTTCTCCAGCTTCTTTAAGTCCTGCTTGCTAAAAGCCGAAGCGCTGCTGGTCCCGGACAAAGAGGCCATATTGTTTTGCTGCTTGGCCAGGGCTGCCTTGTCCCCGGTTTGCTGGGCCTGCATCCCCTGCTGGCGCATCTTCTGGCTGGAAGTCTTCTGGATTTCCGCGACCAGGGGGTTGGAGTAGGTGTTCATCTGCCCGCTGAAATAAGAGGTAACCCCCTTGCCCAGGCTGAGCATGAGGATTACGGACATGATCCCGATCCCCATCCCGGTTGAAACCAGGGCGTTGCGGCCAAACTTGGCCTTCATGTTCTTAAAAGCCAAAGAGATCGCCTTAAAGAGGCTCATCTGCTGGATCTTAACTTCAGTTCTCTGCTCCAGGTGATGGTCCAGGGGCTTTTGTTCCTGGTCGCTGACGATCTGCCCCTGGTCGATCCGCAGAACCCGGCTGCAGTGGCTGGCCACCTTGTCTGAGTGGGTAACCATCAGGACTAGCTTGCCTGAAGCCGCGATGTCTCTGATCATGTTCAAAATCACGTCAGTCGTGTCCGCGTCCAGGGCCCCGGTTGGTTCATCGGCGATGATCACGTCCGGGTCATTGGCCAAAGCCCGGGCAATGGCCACCCGCTGCTTCTGCCCGCCGGACAGTTGATCGGGCTTCTTGTGCATGTGGTCCTTCAGGCCCACCTGGGTCAAGAGCTCTTCCGCCCGGCCGCGCCGCGTTTTTTCATCCGCGTTGGACAGGGTCATGGCGATTGACACGTTGTCGATCAAGTCCAGGTGGGGGATCAAGTTGAAGTTTTGAAAAATAAAACCGATTGATTTCTTATGGTAGTTAACCATTTCCTTTTTGGAAAAATCACACAGGTTCTTCCCTTCGTATAAAATGGCCCCTTCAAAGTCAGAGTCCAGGCCCCCGATCGTGTTCATCAAGGTCGACTTGCCTGACCCAGATTCCCCGACTATGGCGACCATTTCCCCGGCGGCAAATTTCGCATTGACCCCGCGCAAGGCCTCGTACTGGCCCCCACCCGGCATCTTGTAGTACTTTTTGACGTCTTTCAATTCAAGAACTGTCATCTATCCGTCCCTTTATGCAAAAATATGACAACTTGTCATATGACATGTTGTCATATTAATCCCTCTCCCAGCTTCTGTCAAGCAAAACAAAAAACATGACCCCGGAAAATTCCGAAGTCATGTTTTTTTCACGTTCTTAGCAGCTGGCGCCGTTTTGAATCTGTTCAGCGGTAAGTTTGCTTGGCTCGTAAACATTGACGCCAACTGCGCTGTCAATCAAGCCGCTGCCGTCGCTCAAGGACAGCATCCCGTACTGTTCGCCAACGCTCAAGCTGTCATCCAAGAAGCCCATTTCCGCCTTGCCCGTGTACAAGTCCAGACCTAAATCGTTGTCGATCTTGATTTGGTAGTCCGCGTCTGCCTGGTCCAGGGCGACGAACTGGAAGTTAGCCCCGATCGTGCAAGTCCCGCCTTGCAGTGAGTACTTGTTGGACCCGTCATTTAAAGCCAGGAGCAAGACTGCCTTGTTTCCCAGCTTTTTTTGCAAAAAATCTCTAGCTTCCGGACTAAAAGTCATTTTAACCATATTGTTACCTCCCCATAGGACTTACTTATTTTTTGATAGTTTAAGTATAGCAGGTTTTTTCTCAGAAAAATTGATCCAGGTCAATTTTCTTCCCCCTAAGGGCAGAAAAATGCTTAAGAATGTTATAATTTCCCTAAAAAGAGTGAGGAGGTGGACCACATGACTAAAGTCAAATTCAACCTGGACGACGAACTGGCCATCCTGCTTTAGGCCTACCAAGACCAAAGCGGGACAGACAGGGACGCTATCATCAACCAGGCCGTCAAACAGCTGCTGGTCAAAAAACTGGGCAAAAAGCGGATAGCCCAGCTGCTCAAGGACAGCGAAGACGGCAGCGACTACCAGCTGGAACAGTTCCTCAGCAGCTACGACTGGCTTGAATAGGCAAACAAAAAAGCCCAATTCCACCAACATTGGAATCAGGCTCACACAGTGCGTGCCAAAGCAAACCACATATTAAGGGCTGTTTTCGCTACCGGAGAAAACAGCCTAAGCATTTGACACAAGATAGATTATATACTCAAACTGGCTTTCGGACAATCTTTTCGCCCCGAAAGCTTATTTTTTTAATTTTGCCAGGACGTCTTTATTCGTCAAATCCACCGTCGGCAGCTTTTTCTTTTCCCGCCAAGTCTTGGTCAAGTAGTAGTCGTTAATCGCGTATTCCGGTTCCGCGTACTTCTGCTCCATAAAAGGCTTGACTGCCTGGTCAACGGCCAGCCAGCCGTTCCAGCCCAGGTGGATGGTGTCTTCCATGAAGTACTTCTTCTTGCCGTCCTTGGACAGGTCATAGATGTTGTCAAAGCCCTGGCTGATCAGCTGGTGCTTGATCTTAGTCGTAGCCGTGTCATACATCTTCTGTGACAAGCCAGTGTACTTCTGCCACTTGGCGTTAACTGGCGGAATAATGAAGAGGACCTGGGTCTTGTCCTTGGCGAACTGGTTCAAGAGCAGCTCGAAGTCCGAGTATTCCGGGGATTCAACATAGTTGAACTTCTTCTGGCTCCCCTTCAGTTTCTTGAGCAGCTTGGCATTCAAGCGCTTTTTGTAAAAACTAGTCCGGATCCCAAAGCGGTTGCCCTTGGTATCCTTCTTGGCTTCCTTCTCTGAGGCCTTCTTCAAGCCCTCGTAAGAGTAGGTATCCGGCAGCTTGGCCCCCTGCTGCTCAATCTTTGGCAGGCGGTCGCGCAGCTGCAGGGAAGTAAAGAACTTGTCTTCCGTGGAGTAGGTCTGCCGCCGCCAGCGGAGGTAGTAGCGCTCCTTCTTGGAGATCCCCACCTCGGCCGCGATTTCCAGCAGGGCATGGTGGATCACGTGCTCACTCTTCACGCTTGGCATTTGCAAAAGGCGGCGGGCCGCGTAGCGGTCAGCTTCCGTGTCTTTAGCGTTCAAAATAAAGTCGCTGGCATGCAGAGGCGAGTAGTAGAGGCTAAAGGCATCCGGGTTCTGCCCCTGGGGCGTGAACCATTGCGGTGAAATAATCACCACGGCCTTCTTGCTTGGCGCCTCCTGCATCCCCAGGTATTGAGCCAGGGACTGGCTGCCCGGTCCCCCAAGCAGGAAAGGCGTGTAGGAACGCTGGTACTTGGTAGCCAGGACAGTCGGGTGCATGTTGTCAAAACGCGACAGTTCACTTGACCCGTAGAAAGGCACATAGCCCTGCTTATAGGCCTTCTGCCGCATGGCCTTGCCCTTGAAGACAGTCGTGGTCTGCGAAGCGGCGGCCTGGAAAAGGCTGCCCTTTGAGAAGGTCCGCTCCCAAGGCAGGGATAAGATCCCCATCAGCAAGAGCACCGCGCAGATGACTGGCCCAAAGATCAGCCAAAGTTTTGTCTTATTCTTCATCTTGCAGTTTCTTCACCTGTTCAACCAGCTTGTTCGGGGTGTTCCAGTCGTCGCGGTTGAATTCAGAAACCGGAACGGTGATGTCGAAGGTTTCCTGCAGGGTCAAGAGCATCTGCACAGTGGTCATGGAGTCCATGATCCCGCTCTCGTAAAGTTCTTGGTCCATGTTGTCTGAGAAGTCTTCACCAGTTGCTTCAGCTAAAATGTCAACGATTTGCTTTTGAATATCCATAATTTTCCTCTTTCTTGTTAAATCTATTTCTTTAGATCTTTTTCTTTTTTCTGTTTTGTTTTCTGTTGATTTTTTTAAAAATTACTTGCCCAGCGGCACGTTGAACCACAGGTTGTTCAGGAAGCCTGAGAAGATCAAGAAGCTGAGGCAGACCACGTTGAAGGTCACGAAAATTGCCACCGCTTCAGTGAACTTGTTGTGCTTGACCAGCTTGTGCTTCTTCTTGAAGCGGAGCCAGATGTCATTGATGATGATGGCCAGGAAGTGGTAAAGACCGTAGACGATGTAGTACCAGGTCAAACCGTGCCAGACCCCCATTACCATGAAGTTGACCAGGTAGGTCACTTGCGACAAGCGGTTCCGGTTCTTGATCAAGCGCTTCTTCATTGCGAAGAAGGTGAAGCGCATGAAGATGAAGTCTCTGAACCAGGAGGACAGAGTCATGTGCCAGCGGTTCCAGAATTCCTTGATGTTGTGGGCCGCGAAAGGCTTGTTGAAGTTCATCGGCGTGTGGATGCCCATAAAGTAGGAAATCGACACGGCGAAGAGGGAGTAGCCCGCGAAGTCAAAGAACAGGTACATTGAGTAGCAGTACATGACCCCTAAAAGCCACCAGGACAGGTGCAAAGGATACATCCGCCCGGCCAGGATGGCCTGCTGCTCAAGGTATGGCAGGCAGTAGGTCCCGAAGAACCAGCCCAGGAGGAACTTGTACAAGAAGCCCTGGAAGAGGTATCTGACCGCGTAAGAGAGGTCCTTAATGTAGTCTTCCCGGCTCGGCGCCTTGTCATAGTCCTTGACGAAGCGGCGGTAGCGGTCGATCGGGCCGCTGGAGATGGTCGGGAAGAACAAGAGGAAGCGGGCGTATATGACCGGATCCACCTGCTTGATCGTCCCGTCGCGCAGCTCCATGACCACCTGGACCGTCTTGAAGGTCAGGTAGGAAATCCCTAAGAAGCCGAAGTCGATCCCCTGCTTGTGGGGCACGATCGGCCAGATTTTTACCCCGACCAAAGGCAGGATAGCCAGGATCACGGCCAGACAGAAGACCCAGGTCTTATTGGCCTTCCCCGTCTTCTTCCGGTAGTGCTGGTAGGCAAAGGTCACCAGGAACTGGTAGACGATGTAGCAGATCAAGGTTACCCCTTGCTGCCACTTGTCCGCGTCGAAGATGAGGAAGATGAAAGCCAGGGAGACCAGGGCTTCGTACCACTTGTAGCGCTTGCCGAAGTAAAGGCCGATGATCAAAGGCAAAAGCGCGATCAACAGGTAGACAAAGTACTGCGGGTTTTCATATGGTTGCAGATTTATCACGCCTGGTTAACCTCCTTGATGACCGCCTTGATGTCGACCTTCCCGTTCTGGGAGATCGGCAGGGCGTCTTTGTAAAGGTAGCGCTGCGGGATCATGTACGGCATCACGTCCTTGGTCAGGCCGTCTCTGATCTGCTTAGTAATGGTCCCTTCATCGAACTTGCGGCTGACCCCGTCGTTTAACTCAACCACGGCTACCAATTGCTTGATCGTGTGGTCAGGCTTGTAGATCGGGGCAGCAACCGCGTGGCGGACCAGCGGATTCTGGTTCATGTAGAAGTTGATTTCTTCCAGCTCGATCCGGTAGCCGTTGAACTTGATCTGGAAACCGATCCGGCCCTTGTAGAAGAGCAGGTCCCCGTCAAAGTAGCCCACGTCCCCGGTCCGGTAGTGCTGAACGCCGTCTTCCTGGTAAAAGGCTTCTTCGGTCTTTTCCGGGTTATTGATGTAGGCCTTGGAAACTGACGGGCCGGCGATGATCATTTCCCCGCTCTTGCCGTCATCGCCCTGGCTGAGGTCAATGGTGATTTCCGTATCTTCCTTGACATAGCCGATTGGCAGGCGGTCATATTTTTCCAGAATTTCCGGGGTGATCTCCACTTGCGTGACTGCCACGGTCGCTTCCGTTGGCCCGTAGGTATTAAAAATCCGGCTGTCCGGGAAGCGCTTCTTGAGCATTTCAACTTCCTTGCGGGGCAGTTCTTCTCCGCAGAAGAGGAAGTGGCTGAGGCTGGCGTGGTGGTCTGCGTCAAAAGTCCGGTCCAGGAAGCACATTTGGGCAAAGGACGGAGTTGACACCCAGACATTTACGTCGGTTTCCGGCAAGGCCTTGAAGAGTTGGGCAAAGTTTTCCGTCACTTCGTGAGGCAAAACAACCAGTTCCCCGCCGCTCAACAGGGCCGGGTAGATGCTCATGACTGACAGGTCAAATGAGTAAGGGGCCTGGGCCAAAAAGCGCGGATGGTCCGGCAGGTCAAAGTCCTTCAGTTCCCAGTCAACGAAGCTAACCAGGTTGTCGTGGCTGATCTGGACCCCCTTAGGCTTACCGGTCGTCCCGGAAGTACAAATGATGTAGAAGTTTTCATCGCCCTTGACGTAGTCAGCTTCATCCGCTGTCCCCTCTTCCGGAACGTCGTCCGGCTTAAGCAGGGTCAAGTCGCCCAGGTCGTCTTCCGGCAAGTCGCTGATGGCGATCAAGACCGGGGAGGCAGAGACTTCTCTGACCAGGTCGATTCTTTCAGCGTTAGAATAGTCTGCGATTGGCACGTAGCAGTGCCCGCTCTTTACACAACCTAAGAAGCAAGCCAGCATGTCAAAAGTCTGCCCACCCCAAATCATAACGGGTACCTTGGCCGGTGCTTTTTCCTTTAACAAGGCTGCCCAGCTGTTAGCCCGCTTGATCAAGTCAGCGTAGGTGTTCTTTTTACCCAGGTAGTCGTAAACTACCCGGTCTGGTTCTCTTTGCGCGATCTCATCGATCGTCTTGACAATATTTCTCATTTCCACTCAACTCTCCTAAAATTCATTGTAAATAAAGCCAGTTGAACCCAAGCCACAATATTCATACAAATAAATCAAGCCTAATAAAATGAGGCTGTAAAGCAGGGTTCGCAGGATAAAAGACCGGATGACCTTCCCCCGGCTGACTGGTGTCTTGTTTTCCATTAAGCTCATCTCCTCTTCTTTTCACCAGAGTCTGCTATCCCAACAGAATGAAACAACATAACTTACTTTTTGATTATAGTCAACTGTAACACATAATTCATCGTTCACAGTCTTCAGTCTTCTGACATTTTACCATTTCTTAACGTATTAAAAAACACAAAAAACTAGTCCTTCACCTTATATTTTTGCAAAAAACTACTTCAATCCGGCCTTACGCTCCTGGCTGTAGCAGAACAAAAGCGGAATTGAAGGCAGGAAGCCGACGAAGAACATCGCGATCAAGCTCATCCGCAAAACGTAGCTTGGGGACTGCCAGACTGCCACTTGTCCAGCTTGGCGGTCGCCAGCACGTAGGCCGCGTACAAAACGACCAGGGCCAGGCCCCACAAGAAGCTGGCGTAATGAGTGATCTGGTAGAGGTAGAGCAGGCCGCTGGCCGGGATCAGGCAGGACCAGCCGGAAATCTGCACGTCGATGATGATTTTCTTAGCAAGTTGGCTATCCATTTTTTATTGTCTCCTTTATTTGATATTCGCTATTTATCAGTTATTGTCCAGCAGGGCGTTGATATTGACCGACAGGGTCCGGTCCATGACCGTGATATCCTGGCGGGCATACTGGCTGGAGGCCGATTCAAAGAGGCAGAGCAGCTGGCCCCTATAGACTGTGATCTGCTCTAAGTAAGGCGGCATCCTGACCACCTGCTCGGCATTTGACTCGTCGAGGTTGTTCACGGCCGTGATCGGGGAGATGTAGAGCTTGGAATCCTGGCTGCCATATGACTGGCTGAGGAAAATTTTGTCCCCGTAGATGGCCAGGCCCTGGATCTGCTTGTTCATACTGGTCGTCCCGTCCGGGTCAGACCAGGAAACGGACTCATTGATACTGGAAATCTCACTGGTGGTGATGGTGTTTTTGTACTGGCCGGACCGGGCCAGCTTGTAGCTGGCAACCTTGCCATGGCCATTTTCATTGAAGTAGCCGACAAAGAGCTGGTCATCGTAATAAGTCAGAGCTGAGGCCTTGGCGATCGAGTTGATCGGAATCTCATGATCATAAACCAGCTGGTCGCTGGTCTTGGCGCTGGCCACGTATTCGATCAATTTGGCCAAGGAGAAGGACATCAAGGCTGACTGCCCGTCCTTTGACCCGGTCAGCCAGATCTGCATCCCCTTAGAGTCGTAAGCAATCCCGCCCAGGTGCTGCCGGCCTGGCAAGCGGACCGTTTTCAAAAATTTCCCCGTCTTTTTGTCTAAAACATAAATGACCGAGGCATGCCGGTGCTGGCCGTCATAGGCCGTGATCAAAAGATAATTGTAGACTACGGCGATCCCCTGGGGGGTCATGGCGCTGGCTGAAGTAATCTTTTTCGCCTGGTAGTCATAGCTCCGCGTCGAAATGAGGCCCGGGATGACCACGTCCTGGCCCACCGTCGTCCTTTTCGGGGTCTGGTAGGCGGCCTGATAGACGAAGCTGTAATTGTCCCGGATCGCCTTCCGGTAGGCTGTCAGCTTGTGCCAGGCCGGGCTGGTGCTGGTTCCGTCCTTGGCCTTGGTCAGCTTGGGCCGGGCCGCCAGCATGGCCTGCTTCATCTGCCACTGGCTGTAAGCCGGATAGGCCCAGTAATAGCCCCAGGCTGACAGGCCCGCCAGCAGGATTAGGTTAAAAATCAGCAGGCGCAGCTTCCGGTGAAAATGGTGCTTCTTCCGGCTGACTAGTTTCTTTCCGCTTTTTCTGTCTTTTTTGCCCATTGGCCCTCCTTCCGGCCTTTTTTCTGCAATTTTTCCCCTAAAAAAGAAAATTCCCCTCTATCTTAACAAGCCCGGCCAGGGGCGAAGCAATTTTTTCGGCTTTTTTTGAATTTTTTCGCTAAATTTCATACTTTGTTCACATTTCCGGTATAATATAATGACCGTAGCAAGCGAGAGCTTGTTACTACACTCAACTTTTTGTTTTTCATTCATACTCCTCCAAAGTAAATGAAAAATATCGACTGACTCCATAGTCGATTCATATCTATCCCTTTCGGCTCACGTGCGTTGCGTGAGCTTTTTTGTTGCTTGAAGAGGCCTTTTTCGGTCTTTATAGATCCGCAAGCAATTCTTTACTCTTTGTTAAGGAATTCCAAACCCTTTATTGAGAATTACCCTGTATGATAAACATGTAACGAGCTGGTAGAACTCGTTACAAGTACTCCCACTTTTTTATTTCATTCATTCTTACTCCTCCAAAGTAGATGAAAACCAATTAGGCCTGCGCGAGCAGGCCTTTTCTTTTTTTCTTTTTCCCAAATAGTTTTATACGCGTGGTGCTAGTTGAAGAAGCTGAATCCATATCTCTGTAGGATGTAGCTGATATTGTAAGTTAGTACAATTATCTCGACAGTTTGTTGGAAACCATCTACACTTCTTGCAAGTATATTTTCAATTCCGTAGTACTTTAGTACAGAAAACACACTCTCGATTGTTCTGCGAATTGCCATTAGCTCTCTTTTGTTATGCTACTTAGCACCCTTCATATTTTTCCGATAAGGTGTCCACAGTATATAACCGTCTATCTTGAGGGCATCATGCAGTCGTTCGCCTATATAACCTTCATCGCCTAAGATAAAGTGCCCTTCGGGACGGGTACTGAGAATCAGCTCTTCTGCTTCTTTTGCATCGTGGATTGATGCCTTGGTGATTACATATCCAAGAACATACCCGTCTTGAGATACGGCAAAATGGTCTTTAAAACCGTAGTAGTAAAACTTTTTGGTTGAGTTATAGCCAATGTTGGCTGTTCCTTCAAACACCTTAGCTCTGCGGTTTCTGATTGGCTGACACAAAGGCATGGGTAGACTGTCAATGATCATATACTGATCGGACAGATCGACTCTTGACTTCAGATCGTTGACGATCTGAGCAGTGATGCCGAGAAGCGCTCTAGCCCTGCGATTAAAACGAGACCTAGAAAGACCACAAAGTCCCCAGCAACGGGCAAATCTGCGCTGAGAAGATATACCTTCCTCAGATTGCCAGACAAGTAATGCAATGATTTCGTAGTCTGGAACCTTTACCAGACTGGCATTGCGGCGGTGAGTTAACCGAGATGGGGCGTACTTGTAATAAAGTTTCTTGCAGATTTTCGACAAAGTTCTAAATTCTACTTGCAAACGGTGACTATAACGTTTATAGTTGGCTAAACATTGTAAGGACTCCTTTCTTTTTTCCAACTAGAGTCTACAATGTTGGACCTTTTTTGTTAAGAAATTGAAACTATATTTCAACTAGCACCACGCGTATTTTAATATACTCTGCTATTGGGTGCTTACAAAAGTTATTGGGAAAGCCCCAATGATTTATGAAAAATCTGTATCATAAATAAGGATATTCATTGCTTTGCCTTCTTATATAGGCGGGGCAAGGCCAGTAGCCAATAGCTGCTGATCCTGTTACAACGGAAAGGAAAACAGAAAAAATGAAGCTGTTTGATTTAAATCGCTTTTCACGCAATTATGGCTTTTTGGTAAAAATCGGGGCGGCTATTCTATACTCAGTTATGATTGCCGTAGCCCTGAACTTCTTCTGGCATCCCGGCCGCATCTATTCTTCCGGGATCACCGGCTTCGCGCAGATCGTCAACACTGTGACCAGCCGCTACATGCCATTTACCATCACAACAGAAGTGATGTACTTTGCCTTGAACGTACCCCTCTTTATCCTAGCTTGGTTCAAGATCGGCTATGAGTTTACCGGCTACACCATCTTCGCGGTTGCTATGTCCGCGATCATGATGCGTTTCATCCAACCGACCCAAGTTAGCCTGGACCCAATCCTCTGCGCCATTTTCGGGGCAGCATTCAACGGGATCGGCACTGGTATGGCTTTGAAGAGTGGGATCTCTACGGGTGGTTTGGACATCTTAGGCATCGTGGTCAGGAAGAAAACTGGTGTGAACTACGGCAAGTTCAATATCTTGGTCAACTTGATCATCGTTTTGATCGCCGGCTTTCTCTTTGACTGGTCCAGAGCCCTCTACACGGTCTTGAACATTTTCATCAACGGCCGCTTCATCGACTCAGTCTACACTCAGCACAACAAGCTGCAGGTAATGATTGTTACTGAACATCCCAATGCCATCATCGAAGGGATTCAAGAAAAAATGCACCGCGGGATCACTATCTTCCATGATGTGGAAGGGGCCTACGGGCATACTGAAAAGACCGTCCTTTTAACCATTATCGACACTTACGACCTCTACGACATCCGGACCACAGTAGAAAAATGTGACCCCTTTGCCTTCATGGGTGTCACGGAAGTCCAGAAAGTTTATGGCAGATTTAGAGAACAAGAAGTCGTTTAGCTATTGAGGAATATTAAAAAATAAATTATACTTATGTTATGAAAAAGCTAAGTGAGGTGGTGAAATAGACGCCAGATGAAAGGGACAATAGCCGCTATCAACCAAAATATATAGGCTTGGATTTGGCGACTGAGATCGCCACTACTTACGCTAAACAGCATGGACACCACAATGTCAAGCTGCTGATGACTAAGACCAGTCCAGACAAGCGGTCAGAGTATTTTTACGTCTTCAGCGTAACTGACAGCTTGCGCGAGAACGGCAAGAAGGAATATTTCATTTTAGTTGATCCAGTTTCTAGAGAAGTCTTCAAAGTGGATGAAAGTCCGCTGACGCTGAAGTAAAAGAAAAACGCGCGCTTACGTTTGTTGTAAGCAGCGCGTTTTTTTACGCAATTATTTGATTAATCTTCTTCGTAACTCAGGTGGTTCATAATCAAAGCCGCGGTTTCTTCGATTGACCGTTCAGCCACGTTGATCACGAAGCAGCCCAGCTTCTTGTATAAGGCCATGGCACTGTCCAGTTCGCCATTGATGGAGTCCATGTTGGAGTAGGCAGTGTCGGGGTCCATCCCGTAGCTGATCATTCTTTGCCGGCGGATGCGGTTGAGCACTTGTGGATCGGTGGTCAAACCAATGATCTTCGTCGGGTCAATTTGGTAGATTTCCTTTGGTATGTGGGTCTGCGGTACTAGCGGTAAGTTGGCCACCTTAAGCCCCTTGTTAGCCAAAAGCAAGGAAAGGGGAGTCTTGGAAGTCCGGGAGACACCTAACAAGACAACGTCTGCTTCCAAAAAGCCCCGCGGATCCTTGCCGTCGTCGTACATAACCGCGAATTCCATGGCGGAAATCCGGTTGAAGTACTTGTTGGTCAATTGGTGGTTAGCCCCAACCAGGCCGGTCGGCTTCATATGGGTCGTCTGGCTGATAGCCTCAATGATCGGAGACAAAATGTCGATGTACCTAGCCTTGTGTTCCCGGGCAAACTTGATAATCGGCAATTGCAGCTTCTCATCCAGCATGCTGTAGACGATGACCAGGTTAGGGTACTGCTCGATTTCTTCCAGGGTAGCGGCCAGCTTCTTTTCGTTAACAATGAAAGGATAGCGGCGGTAGTTGACTTCGGCGTCAGGGAACTGGACGGCAGCCGCCTGGGCGTTGTTAAAGGCCGTTTCCCCAGCTGAGTCGGAAATAATGATAATGTTGACTTCCATCTTTTCAGTTTTTTTTGTTTGCTTGTTTTCTGCTTTATTCTCAGTCATATAGATTACCTCATCAACTCTATTATACCGGATAATGCGCTTTCTGGGCCTTAGCCCAAAAAACTTTTCAAAAAATCTGTCCAGGCTATTGATAATTAGTCAATTTTTGCTATAATTTAGATAAATGTTTATGGCAGCATGCCAAGAAATGGAAGGGGGGATCACACATGGCTAAGACTATCGTTCACGAAAACGAGTCTATTGATGATGCTCTTCGTCGTTTCAAGCGTTCCGTTTCTAGAAGTGGCACTTTGCAAGAATACCGCAAGCGTGAATTCTACGAAAAGCCAAGCGTTCGCAGAAAGTTAAAATCTGAGGCCGCTCGCAAGCGTAGACATTATTAATCGACTGAAGCTCTCGTGAAAACGGGAGCTTTTTTCTTGCTTATTTTCCGTGTTCTCTTTTGGCCTGAATCGTGTATCATTGGTTTAGAAGAGTATAGTCTGGCGGACAGAGATGTGCTTGCCCGCTGGTTTGAAAATGAAGGAGTTCTTTTATTGGAAAAGAAGTTTTTGCCCCACAGCAGCGAAAATGTCCAGAAGCTGGTGGGCGTAAATGACAGCAATTTGAAGCTGATCGAAGAAGGCTATGAGGTTACCGTTATTGACCTGGGTGGTCAGATCAAGGTCGCTGGACCTGAAGAGCAGGTGGAGACCGTCTTGCGGGTTTTAAGGGCCCTGGACGGGGTAGCCAGCAATGGGATCAATTTAACTCCGGCCGATGTGGTCAGTGCCATGAAAATGGCTGACCGGGGGACAACTGAATACTTTGGTGACCTTTACAAGCAGATCTTGATCAGAGATGCTAAGGGCCGGCCAGTCCGGGTCAAGAATATGACCCAGAAGAGCTATGTTGAGGCCATCAACAAGAGCGACGTGGTCTTTGGGATCGGACCCGCCGGGACAGGGAAGACCTTCCTGGCTGTCGTCTGCGCGGTTGCTGCCTTTAAGCGGGGAGAGGTCTCCAAGATCATCTTGACCCGGCCGGCAGTTGAAGCCGGGGAATCCTTGGGCTTTTTGCCAGGGGACCTTAAGGAAAAGGTTGACCCTTACCTGCGGCCAATCTATGACTCCCTTTATGCCATCTTAGGGCAGGGACCAACTGACCGCTTGATGGAGCGGGGCGTTATCGAAATCGCTCCTCTTGCTTACATGAGAGGGCGGACCTTGGAAGAAGCTTTCGTCATTTTAGACGAAGCGCAGAACACGACTGACGCCCAAATGAAGATGTTTTTAACCCGGCTGGGCTTTAACTCCAAGATGGTGGTCAACGGGGACATGACCCAGATCGACCTGCCTGGCAAGGTCAACAGCGGTTTGATCACGGCCCGCAATATCCTGCAGGGGATCGACCAGATCAAGTTCGTGGAATTCAGTGCGGCTGACGTTGTCCGACACCCAGTCGTAGCAAAGATTATCAAGGCATATGAAGAGGAAGGAGAATAATGCAGGGAATTGACGTAAGCTACAGCGATGAAGTCGGCTTTTTGACTAAGGGAGACCGGGACTGGGAAGACTGGATCATGCAGCTGCTCCTCATGGCGAAAAAGGAAATCGGCAAGGACAATGCCCAGGAAATGAGCATCAACTTCGTTGACGAAGACCGGTCGCAGGCTATCAACCGGGACTACCGGGATAAAGACCGGCCAACCGATGTGATTTCTTTTGCCATTGAAGACGGCGACGACGGCCTGGACCTGGCTATGTTCACCCAGGACCCGGACTTTACCGAAGACATTGGCGACTTGTTCATGTGCCCAAGTGTCATCGAGCGCCACAGCAAGGAATATGGCACCGGCTTTGACCGGGAATTTGGCTACACGATCGTGCACGGCTACTTGCACTTAAATTGCTATGACCACATTGAGCCAGACGAAGCCAAGGAAATGTTTGGAATCCAGGGCAAGGTTTTGGAAGAATATGGCCTGCCCCTTTATCCGGACCAATTAGACGAAGGAAGAGGAAAATAGCATGAACGAGTTGGAAGAAAAACTCTTTTTGCTGGCCAAGGACCATTTGGCGGATGCCTATAGCCCTTATTCCCACTTTCACGTGGCCAGTGCTTTAGTGACGGACGCGGGAGAAATTTTTACCGGGGTCAATATTGAAAACTCTTCTTTTGGCTTGACCAACTGCGCCGAACGGACGGCGATCTTCTACTGGGTGAACGCTGG
>OIDR01000279.1_pt1 | contig 16382 bp, 18 predicted proteins | sample 1581641 | NCBI WGS metagenome assembly OIDR01 (sample SAMEA3882550, study PRJEB24775) | human gut metagenome | biome: human-associated habitat; feature: intestine environment; material: feces | place: Netherlands | collected 2009/2010
TTTTATCATGCTGCGTTGAAATATTCCTCCAGGATTAAGTCTATTTCAATCACTTCTGAATAATCATAATACTGATCTTTCCGCTCTTTTGGAATAACTTCTTCAATAAATGGTTCCAATATATCCAGACAGTCTTCTATGATTTCCTGCGTATCTCCATAAACATCTACTGATATGATTTCCTTGGCATGTCCCAATAAATGCGAAACACCTTTTGAATTAAAGCTATTCTTCAGCAAAATAGTTGCATAGGTATTTCTCAACTGGTGAAAATGAATATCAGGCAAATCCAAGGATTTCAACAAGTCTTTATAGTATTTCTGATGAAAGCCTTTACTCCTTGGATTCCCATATGTAGAACAACAAATATAATTCCAGTCCCGGAACTCTTTTGGTCTGCGTCTGCGGTTCTTCTCATAAGTTTTCCGTTCTTCCAGAATTGCTTCAAATACATAATCCGGTATTGGAAGTTCACGCACACCAGCAGGTGTTTTTGTTTTAATTTCCTGCTTTGTCAGCATCTTAGGTGCACAGTCTTCTGCTTTACTGTTTGGCTTCTTTCCCAACTGACGCTCTACTCTCAACGTCCTGTGAATGTAATCGACATCACTGTATTTCAAACCGTTGATTTCACTTCTTCTGAGCCCCATCAATACAGCAAATAAAATCTGCATATGAATCGGTGTTTCTTTACTTGCCTCAATCAACTGTAGCACCTGCGGAAGTGTCAATGTTTTCTTTTCGTCGATTTTCAGAACACGATACTCTGTCTTTTTTATTTTCTTCGGTAAATTGATTCCCTTCGCAGGATTAGTTGCCAATACATTTTTGTTAAATGCATACTCCAATGATGTTTTCATGATCGTCCTGACATTTTTCGCAACTGATTCGTACTTTTCTGCAACTGTATTATATAATTTTCTGATATAACCCTGATTCAGTGTAGACATATACATTTTTCCAAGCTGTGGAACAATATAATTCCTAATGGCACTTTTGTAAGTTGTATATGTGTCGTCTGTTATTCGGGGACGCATAATATCTTCCAGCCAGAAGATCATAAACTCCTCTACCCGGATTTTCCCATACACAATATAGGTTCCGGTATGTAGCTGTCCAATGACTTCATCACGAAATGCATTGGCTTCTCTTTTGGTCGTGAATCCCGCATGTTGCTGCGTCTTTGTACTTTCGTCTGCAAACGTCAGCAACACACGAAATCCATATCCCTTTTTGATTGTTGTCACCGAATAGACCTTATATTCTACATATTTCTTAAAGTCAAAGGTCTTATGCATGGCTATCCCTCCGTTCCGGTTTGTTGTGGTACAAATGTATTATTTACAAACGCAATAATCTTATCTTGCTCGTCCATAATCTCACAATAATATTCGTAAGTCGTATGAACGGAACTATGACCTAACAGACCAGATATTTTAAACAATGGAACTCCAAGCTCAATTAAAATGGTCGCAAACATATGTCTGAGTCCATGTACGGTGATATTTGCCAATCCATTTCTGTTACAGATTTTCGTAAGTGCCTGATTCATTGCCGTTAATGATCGGGGTTCGCCATTTTCCTGACAACATACATAATCAAAATTCTTGTATTCTATGCCCGGATCAGTTTTTCGCAATTCAATCAACTGCTGTCTGCGTTTTACTTCCTGCATCACCACTTTTGGCACTCTCAATATCCGGTAGCTGTTCTCAGTCTTTGGATTCCTTTCAATAACAGCATATTCCGTAACCGTAAATTCTTTTTCTTTCAGTTTCAGGTTTCCAACAAGCTGTCTGCTAATTCTGACGGTCTGTTTTTCAAAATCAAAATCCTGAAATTTCAATCCAAGAATTTCTCCTTTTCGTAACCCACAAAACAGTCCCAGTAAAATTTCTAGATACCAAGGATTCTTGCTGGCAGCTTCAAGAAAAACTTTCAATTTTTCTTTGCCTAATACCCTTACCTTTGGTTTTGCTCTCGAATATGGCTTTGTCTCAGGCATTGGATTATAGCTTATGAACTTATCTCCTGCTGCATCTTTCATGGCGATGCTCAAAAGCTCTCGCCCTTTATTTCCTGCTGAAGGACAAATTTTCGCGACACGTTCCAGTAGAGCATCTAAATACTCTACTGAAATGTATTTTAATTTGATATCCGCTTCCATACTCGGAAGAATCAGATTATATAAGGTATATGCTCCAACCATTCTTGTGGTTGTCTCAATTCTCGGACTGAAAATATTTTCAAACCAGTATTCCAGATAATCCCCAAGCATCACATCTGTCTTTTGCATTTTTGCAATCTGGAGATTTCTCTGCTTCTTCTGGTATCTCTTTTCATATTCCCAGTAACTTTTCTCTGCTTCTTCCGGCGTTTCAAATCCACCTTTTTTCCCATATTTTGTCGTCAGATCGTCCTGCAGCTCTTTGGTTCTGTGATACCATGATTTTCCTTCAAAAAAGACAACTCTCTTTTCCTTTGACATTGTCTCCTGCTGCGTTTCTTTCTGTTTCATTCGGCTCTCACTCTTTCTCTCTCCTCGTCTCCATTCAGCCACCTATCAAAAGAATTGCATGGGATACGATAAGATCTGCCAATCTTCAACACCCGGAATGGTTTTCTATCATAATAAACATTTTCTATAAATTCATACGCCTTGGAGCGTCCCAGCCCAAGCAAATTCTGAACATCTTCTACTTTATATACTTTCTTTTCCATTTCATTCTCTATCATTGCCATGACGTTATCCTCCTCGTCCTAATCTTTGCGCTTCACTACCGGTAGTTTTTAGCTGTGTAACATCTAAAAACGTTACACCACTAAGATATCCATTTTCGTCTGCATCGTCCAATGTGCGAATTTTCAAATCGCACACTTGACTTTTACGTGTTACTTGTTCTTTCTTCCTATATAATAGTCGTACCCATTCCGGACATTACAGAACATACAAGTATCCTTATATCGCTGTTCTGGATTCACTCGCCGGATATAATGTCCCGGCACATCATAAAAATTGCCTGCACATACTCTGCACAGGCTCACGACTAACGGTTTTTCAATTATCTTCGGTATCCCGGTACTTCTCCTGATTGCTTTATTGATTTTCTCCATTTCAGTGCGGTCTAAGGTACACACATAATTTTCCAACCGTCTTTTATCCAAAGTTCTAAGCTGCTCCAACAGCACTACAGAATCTTTTTCTAACCCTTCCATTTCCGGGACTGCAATGTGTGTTGGCAGTTTCATTTTTTCTTTACTAGTAATTGCTGCCACAATCACTGTCGGACTGTATTTATTTCCTATATTGTTCTGAATCACCAGCACCGGACGATAACCGCCCTGTTCACTTCCAAATACAGGATCAAGGTCGGCGTGATAAATATCCCCACGCTTGACGTTCCTATCTTCCATCTTTGCTATATCTCCTCTCGTCTTTCTAACTGTTGTTATCCCTAAATATGTAAAATACAAGCCTATTTGTCCCCGACGCCCCGACTTGTAATTGGGAAATCATCAGACGGCTGACTGCTAATCAGCTCCACAGGATTTTATCTAAAATAAATATATGGGATTGGGAGTTTTCCTCTCCAGGGATCTCCTGAAGCTGCCCTCACTTGTTGCGGCATCAAAGAAATATTTTGTATACACGACTTTATGACCGGACAGGAGTATCATTATGCCTGTTGTCTGTCATCGCCCTGCCAGAAGCAATCTGACAGTTATAACCAGATATTTTTCGCTCAACAGTCCGGGTAATACAAACTGAAACCAAAAGGAAGTATACGGGTGGGATTTCGCTGTCTTTACCCAGCCTGTGTTATGGCGTATTTGTTAATGTGGCTTACGCTCATCACGATAACAACAGGAATGTGCCTGATGAATGTATATGAATTTGTCAAGGTTCTTCCCGCTCCCCAGTCTTTTCGTGACAAAAGAAGAAACAGGTGGATCAAAATATTTCTCTTTCCACCTGTTTCCTCACTTAAACGCTATTTTTCAACCCACTATCTCAAAATCTTTTTCAAATTTCTGATTGCTGCTTTTACAGACTTTGCTACCATCTGAAAAGAGCATCCTTCTTCCTGTGCAATCTGCTCATATTTCTTATCTTCAAAATAATACTTCATCAATCGTCTTCTCTGAATTTCCGACAACTGCTGAATTGCACTATGTAACCGTTCCGCTTCCAGTTTATTCAGAACCGTATTCTCTACATTTTCTTCTTTCTGAAATATCCGTTCATATAAACTGGAATCCCAGATTTCTGACTGTTCCAGATGCCTGTCCACAACATTCATATGCGACACATCCTGCAATTCAAACGTATTAAAAGCTTCATATACATTCTTTCCTATTTCCAAATCCTTGTACTCTTTTTCACCATTACGAAATGAAACATAATATTTTCCGTCCTTCTCATAGATTTCATATGGGTTATATTTATCTTTTCTTCTTTTAGGCTGTCTGCCTTCCATGACCTTTCCTCCAATCTGAATTTTTTTTGAATTCAGATCAGTAGGCGGGGCACGAATACGAACAATCGACCTTATTTTGAATTGCTCATTCTCAATATTTAGGTAACAAAAAACGCCCTGACAGATTTCACTCCTATGGACGCATTTAATTCGATATTTTATTACCATGGATTCATTATTGGCTCTTACCCTAGTTTCAATTCCAACATTTACTAATGAAATTGTTGAGATTTTTTTAATTGAATACCTTCTGTTGAACAGAATTTTTTAGCTGAACTCTTGCTAAGAACCATATTTTCTCCGGTTAGATTCCGGAAAAGAAAATAAGCATACAAATACTGCTCTTTCGGAATCTGTTTTTTTTAACCGAAAGAGATTTGTATGCTTTCTCATTCATCGGGTAATACCCTGTGTTTTTTCTAATGTTACACCCTTTTCACTTTTCAAATTTTGGGTAATACACTAAGTTTATGGAGGTATACAAACATGGATATTCCAAAAACATTATTTGCCACTTTAGTAAAACAAGGGCGTATGGAAATGCATTTAACACAAGAAGCTCTTGCTGAAAAACTCGGAATATCGGCGGCTTATCTTGGAGACCTCGAACGCCATAAAGGCGGTCCCAGTCTGGAATTATTTTGTAAAACCATGCAGACTTTAAATATTTCTGCTGATGACTACGTTTATCCAAATCAAAATAAAAATAATTCTACATATGATCAGATTCTTCGGCTCTTAAATCAATGCAATGATTATCAGTTACAGGTAATTCTTGCAACTACGACAGCTCTGCTAGATTCTAATCCTTTTATTTCTAACGTAGACACTACTAATGATACAAAATAAAACTTGTAAAATACCGATAAATAGCTGATAATTACCGATATTTAAAATTAGTGGAATAAATACTATTACCATATGTTAAAAACAGTTATGCTATATCATTACAACTTGATATAACATAACTGTTTCTTCTTTACGAACATCCTTTTATCTATCAAATACTACATTTTCCTCCACGACACACTTAATTGCTTTTCATCTCGCTAATTATTTTTTCCATATCCGTCGATTTTTTCAAGAGTCCTAAACCAGCCAATAACTGAATACAATCTACATATCCTTGACAATATGCCCTTTGTTCTGACACAAACGCTTCTTCTTCCAAAATTTCTCCATATTGCTTCAACTTCTCCCTGTCCTCATAACTTATATGATCGAGAAGTTTATTCACCTTTTCTTTTTCCATTTTCTTCTTCAACTGAATATTTGCAAGTTCTTGGAAATAGATATAACTTTCTCTGTTTATATTCTCACAACGCAACTGGTTCAAAAAAGAGGATATTTCATTCCAAATATCATTTTCCATAAAAATTTCTCCTGCTTTTTTTGGTATCTTTACTTATTATGCCCAATTTTATATTCCATCATTTCATCAATTCACCATTAAATTTATATCCCATACCCCATACATTTAAAATGTATCTTGGTTTTGCAGAATCTGGCTCAATCTTTTTTCTGATTCTCCGAATTATGCCCATAACATTATCTTCTGCCCCATAATATGGTTCTTTCCACACCTGTGTATATATTTGTTCCTTTGAAAATATCCGTCCTGGATTTTTTGCCAGCAAATATAATATTTCAAATTCATAATTCGTCAATTGAACCAGCTCACCATTACTTTCTACAGAACGATATTCCGCATTTATTTTTAATGCTCCGTAATCAAGTACCCTATTTTGTTTATCAGGCATCTCAGAGTATTTTTTAGCAGACAGAAAATGTAATAATTCATTTAATTTTTCTTCCTCATTTTCATCAAATGTTACAACAACTACCCTTCCCATTTTTATAAAAACCTTTCACATTTCAAATCTTACAAGTGTAATTTTTATCTATTATTACATCTGTAAGATTTAAAGTCAAGTTTTTATTTCGTTGACAGAATAACCTTTTAAGATATATAATATTTTTATTACATTTGTAAGATTTGGAGGAATATCACATGAGCAATCTGCCTCAAATTTCAGAAGCTGAATTTGAAGTTATGAAAATCGTTTGGAAATACGCACCAATCAGCACCAATGAAATTACTGAAAAATTAACACAAATTTCCAGTTGGAGTCCTAAAACAATTCAGACATTGATTAAACGTCTCGTTTCTAAAAAAGCACTAACCTATGAAAAACAAAGCCGGATTTTTGTCTATACTCCATTGGTCAAGGAAGACGAATATATTCGGCAGGAAAGTAATTCTTTTTTAAAGCGATATTATAATGGTAATATCACTTCTATGCTTGCCTCTTACATTGAGGATGATAAATTGTCTGAAGAAGACATTGCCAGCTTACGGAATCTTCTTTCCAATCATTAACCATGGGAGGAGCATATTTTGATATATTTTAGTTTTCGATTTTTACTCTGTAATGCCATCATTTGTATTTTTTTAGGTAGTTTACTGGGATTAAAAAATTTATTGCAAAGGCAATTATCCGCATGTATGCAATATAATCTTTCGATTATATTTCTTGCCGTTCTAATTGTTCCCTTTTTACCGATAAACTCTGCCCCATCTTCTATATCGTGGAGACATTTGCTGACAGCCAGTTCAAGTACCAATGGTGACATTCAAACCACTTTTCTTTCTGGTAATGGTTATAATTTGGATAAAATAAATGATTTTGCTGTCTCTGTCAGCACCCAAATACCAACTTTTATTCACACATTACTTGTATTTTTCTGGAGTATCGGTATATTCATAATGTTTTTTCTTCTCTACCGCTCAGTAAAACAAGTAAAAGCCTTACATAGTTCTGCTTTACCTCTTCAAAATGAAGAACTAAACGCTCTTTATATAGAATGTTTAAACGAAGTGAACAGCAAGCATACCATTCCGATTTATAGTACAGCATTTTTGAAATCTCCTGTTTTGGCTGGTTTCCTGCATCCTCGCATTTATCTTCCAATTCACTTGATTTCAGATTTTAACGCTGGAACTATAAGCGCAACTGATATTCGCTATATGCTTCTTCATGAACTGCAGCACTACAAGCATAAAGATATTCTAATTGGATATTTGATAAATACAGTAAATGTTTTCTACTGGTTCAATCCCCTAATCTGGTATTTTCTAAAAAGAATACGACAGGAACGGGAACTTGCCTGCGACAGTGCTGTATTACAATTATTGAAAGAAACAGAATACAAGTCATATGGAAATACACTGATTAACTTTGCCGAAACAATAGCTCTGTCTCCATTCCCTCTTACTATGGGAATTAGTGGAAATATAAAACAGTTAAAATTGCATCATTCCACCAACCTACTTTTAAACAAAAAATTCGTGGATATCTTATATGCATATTCGTCTCTACTATCATCATTGGATGCATTCCCATACTTTCTGCTTATGCTTCTGATCAGACTGGGTATCATTTTGACACAACCGAAAAGAATATTACTCAGCTAAATCTTTCTTCCAATTTTGGGGACTACACTGGAAGTTTTGTTTTATATGATCAGTCTGCTGATAAATGGAATATTTATAATATGGAGCATGCTTCCACACGTGTATCACCGAATTCGACTTATAAAATATATGATGCATTACTTGGCTTGGAATCTGGAATTATTACACCAGAACATTCCACTTTCACATGGAATGGAGAACCATATCCTTTTAATTCATGGGAAGCCGATCAAGATTTAACCTCGGCTATACATAATTCCGTAAACTGGTATTTTCAGGCAATTGATTCACAGGCAGGTTTTGAAGCCGTAAGAACATTTTTACAGACAATAAACTATGGGAATCAGAATACTGGAACAAATCTAAATCTCTATTGGACAGATTTCTCTCTGAAGATATCACCCATAGAACAGGTGGAATTGTTACAGGATTTCTATCAAAATAATTTTCATTTTGACAGTAAAAATATCCAGGCAGTAAAAAAAGCTCTGCTGCTTTCCACTACTTCTTCCGGTTCTCTTTACGGGAAAACAGGAACCGGGCGTGTCAATGGTAAGGATGTCAATGGCTGGTTTATCGGATACATTGAAACATCGAATAATACTTACTACTTCGCAACAAATATTCAATCCTCTTCTGGTGCAACTGGAAGTCAGGCTACCGAAATAACAAAATCTGTACTTTCTAATCTTGGTATTTGGAAATAAATAAAGAGAACTGATAGCATAATTTCCCGTTATCAGTTCTCTTTATTTATTTCTTCTCTACTGATCAATTCTGCAAATTACCTAACCGGTACTGATACCTCGGTATATTATCAATACCATTATCTAAAATCCTGTTTCCAACATACTGAATCGTTCCATCATCCTGAATTTTCATCGTAAGTTCGTGTGTAATAACAACATCATTACATACAACAGAATCACATACTGCATGAATTGTCAAAACAATGGTTCCATCTTCATTGTGCCTGACTTCTGTTACTTCCGGTAAAGACAAGCCAAAATGTGTTGGTGAATAATTACCATATCCCAATCGTTCCCAGATAAACCTATTACTTTGTTCATCGTAGACCGCCCATTCTTTCAATTCTTCTTTTGTAACAGGAAGATATGTCATAATTACATTTTCGAACTCTTCTGCTGGAATTCCCACAACCTCTTTTTCTGCAGTAAATTTTTCTCCATATTTCATTTGATAAAAATATTCATAAAGTCCATTATAATCCAACCCCTGCATATCCTCCGCATTCCAGTTTGAACATAACAGATTGTTTCCGTGATAGCCGAACGTACTCACATATTTTTTTGAATATTCCCGACACTCCTCACTCAAAGGCTTTACCCGGATAATACAACTTCCATCTACAATCTCTGTCACTTCCGGTGGTTCAGGTACGCATAATTCATAACAGAAATTCCCATTTTCAGTATATGCCCATTCTTTTATTTTTGATAGCGATATGTATGTAAGTACAGGCTCTGTATCCTCACTCCAGATCATTTTTGCGGACATCACACTCATTTCTTTTCCATCATAACTATATTCTTTTCTGGTAATTCCACCATCTGTATCTGCTTCATATAAAATTACACTTCCTTTTTCTTCTTGTTCTGCAGATTTTAAAAATTGTTCCATCTTCTGATAATTATCCATAACAGAATAATGATCGGAACCAATAACCGGATTCCCATTTTGTTTGATAATTTCTTTCATCCGATTCATCATTTGCTCAGCAGTGTTCTGATCTGCTTCTTGTATTCCATTATATTCAGAATAAATGTCTCGGACAATGCCCATAACTTCTTCACAATCGTTCACAACTTCCTTTTTCTTGTCTTCATCGATTGGTAGATTATATCCCTTATCCGGATTTTCCATGGTAGTGTTTTTCTGATTCTTCTCATTTTTTACATCTGTGCTGTTTAACGATATCTTACTTTCACAGGAAGTCAGAATCATTCCTATACAAAGTACTAACAAAATACTTTTTCTTTTCATATTGCCCCCTAATTATTACTGTAATTCTCTTCCCACTCTTCTTCTGTTAACCTTGGCATATACCACCCTGCATTTGCATTTTGATCTGAACTGATTACCTTATTTGATAAATACTGGAAACTTCCGTCTTCCATAGGTTTTATCATCAATTCACTGGTGATTGCCTGATCTAACATTCTGATTTCCCATACTGCTTCTATCGTAAGTTTTAATGTTCCATCTTGTAATTTTTCATATGAGATAACTTCCGGATATGGCTCATATGGGAATTCACAATCATATAACCCTCGCGGTCTGTATCTAAAAGTTTTATTATTAGAGTTATAAAAAGTTCCCTTTTCAATCTCGGTATTACTAAATGGTAAATAGGTCTTTATAACCTCTTCAAACTCATCTTCTGGAACTTCATATTCTGCTCCACCATAATTTGCTTCATATGGAACTTGCTTTCCATATTTCATATAATACATTTTTTCATAAAGATCATAAAAATCAAGTTCCGTATAATTCTGGTTATCCCAATTTGTAATCAACAGATTATTAAGTACATACCCCAACGGCATAACATATTTTCGATTCAATTCCCGGCATGTTTTATCTAATGGCTGCACTCTGAATCCAGTTTCACCCGGTGCTCCATCAAATCCCGGTGGGTGATATTCCTCCAGAAACAAGTATCCTTTTTCTGTATATTTCCACTCATATGCTTCATATTCATCATAATAATTAGCCTGTGGACTATTATCTTTCCATTTAACCTGACATAATCGAACATTTATCTTTCCATTCATTGACTCTAAATGATATTGTATAATTTCCCCTTCATCAAATACAACAACAATATCAACTGCTGCCTGTTCTTCTTTCTCCGCTGCTTTGCAAAATTCTTCTACTTTTTCACGATTGACCATATCAATCTGATTATCACAATCTACTGCCGCATATCCTTTTTTTTCCAGACAATTGATAATTTTTCTTTTCGCCTTTAATGTATTTAACTCCGACTTCTCCTTCATATAAACAGACCGAAAAGTTTGCGCTGTTTTTTTTACTTCTGCATTCATTTCAGATTCTACGGTTTCTTTCTTTTCTTCTTTTTCCGTAATTCGATTTTGTCCGCACCCTGTAAAAACAATAAGAACTATCAATATCATCGCAAATATCTTACATATGTAATAATTCCACATAAAAATTTTTTTATTCTTCAAAATACTCATCCAATATTGTTGCATCTTTTTTAACAACATAACCACTTCCACCGATTCCTTTCTTCTAATTTTTTTGTTCCTTAAATCTTACGCTTGTAATATTTAAAAATCAAGTCTATTTTCAGGAATTGTATACTCCAGATTCACCATCTTTATGTGCGATATATCCTATTTTATTACCATCCTCTATATCTTCTCCATTTTTGTTACCCTGTCATTTTAAAGAACATCCTTACTTACACTGTTACATATTTTTCCGCTTCTTCTTTGCACTTCAACGTATTTCCATGCCCAATTACATATTCCATACATTCTTTTCCCTGCTCTTCTTTTCCGATTCGGTAGTAACATACTCCCAGCAGGAATCTGCGTGTAACCTCATAATAAGGCAACTTTTCCGTATCATTTTCCAGTAATCTTACTGCTGCCTCATCTTCACCTTTCAGCATCAAATTTTTTGCCATAAACAGTGGATTCTTTTGAAATACTTTCCCTGCTTTTTCTAATGTAGCCGAATAACCTGCCGCATCTTTCTCCTGATATTTCTTCGACAGTTCGAGATTCGTCATGACCTGCTGCCAGGAACGTCCCTCTCTTTTTCCTTCCCATTCATTCTTTATATACTCTTCTGCCTTCTGCAACTGCCCATTTATGATCAGTGCAACTACATATTTAGACTCAGCTATCAGCATGACACTTTTTTGAAATCCATGATAATCCAAGCTCTTTCCGTACTTTATCAACTCTTCCAGCATTTCTGAATATTTTTCTGCATCACATTGCTGTGACAGAATCCGGTCAATTTTTGAAAAATCTCTGAGAATGTCCCTGATTAAAATGAATATACCTGCAATCAGATCAACCACCACGCAAATCCACAGAAGCCAGGGATCTGTCGTGACCCAGCCCGGCTGCTTCACATCGAAAAAGAGTACTGTCTCCTGATGCGGGAACGGATTTCCTTTGAAAATACTCACCACACAGATCAATGCTGCATAAATCAACAGCACATTCCGTATCATCCTGATGCGTCCATTTTTCTGCTTTTCATAAATCTTTTTTATCTGCTCTTCCATTTTCTCTACCTCGCTGTCACACTATTTTTGTACCTACAACATAATTATACATAATTTCTGCTGTTATTGAAATCTTCTCTTGCTGTCTCCTGCTTTCCGGGAGTATAAGCTGCCAGCAGAGTTTTATGGCACTCGGACAGGCAAAGATCAGTCTGCTTCTTGCATGCCTGCGAAAACTGATCCTGCTGATCCCTCTGATCTTTATCCTGCCGCTCTTTTTATCTGATAAGGTATTTGCAGTTTTCCTTGCAGAACCAGTCAGTGATATCCTGGCGGCTGCCATTACAACCATAACCTTCTTAAGCCGCTTTAATGGAATATTGAACCAGAAAGACCTCGCCTGCTGCAAAATTTTCACCAATACAGACTGATGCAATTAATGCCAGTGATACCAGTACATCTGATTGCCTGAACCTGTCCGATTATTTTCTTCAGTCTTCGGTGCAGATTATCTGCATCCATACATTGTCTCATCTTCCCATCTCCTTATCACCAGAAATATTAATATTGTAGCGAATCTCTGTTCGGTTGTACAATATCTACTGTTGCCTGTTCTTCTTTCTCCGCTGCTTTGCAAAATTCTTCTACTTTTTCACGATTGACCATATCAATCTGATTATCACAATCTACTGCCGCATATCCTTTTTTTTCCAGACAATTGATAATTTTTCTTTTCGCCTTTAATGTATTTAACTCCGACTTCTCCTTCATATAAACAGACCGAAAAGTTTGCGCTGTTTTTTTTACTTCTGCATTCATTTCAGATTCTACGGTTTCTTTCTTTTCTTCTTTTTCCGTAATTCGATTTTGTCCGCACCCTGTAAAAACAATAAGAACTATCAATATCATCGCAATTTTCTTACATATGTAATAATTCCCCGTAAAAATTTTTTTATTTTTCAAAATATTCCTCCAATACGGTTGCATCCTTTTTAACAACATAACCACTTCCACCGATTCCTTTCACATTCTCAACCATACTGATAAGAAGAATTGGTTTGTCCACGCTTTTATCTGCCGTAAACACCGAAAACCACCCGATTTCTTTGCCAGAAGTATCTTCTTTCGTTGCCTTCAACTCGGCTGTCCCTGTTTTTCCAGCCAGCAAAATATCGTCACGATGTGCAGCATATCCGGTTCCTTCTGGATCATTTACAACACCTTCCACCCCTTGCATAATTTCTTCTATATTTTCTTTGCTAAACGCATTTTCTATCCATGTTTCACCAGATGCTTCTTCTTTGTATTTCAAATACGGTTTTATCATATTCCCTTCATTTAAAAATGAAGTATAAATACTTGCCAGATGTAATGGATTTACAAGAATCTGCCCTTGCCCATAACCACTATCTGCCAATTGTATTTCTGTTTCTATTTTATCTGTATTGGAATATGTTGATTCCTGCATCGCAATCTCAAACGGCATATTCTGATTAAATCCTATTTCATTTAAAGTATTCATAAAATTCTCACTGCCAATTTTAAGAGCTGCCTTTGCAAAATAAATATTATCAGAATAGATAATTGCATTTTTCATAATAACCGGTTCATATTCATGAAGTGTTGTCACTTGATAAGATCCCCAAGACGAATCTTTCTGCCATGCCAAACCTTCATTTCCAAAATCTTCTTTTGGATCTATGCTTCCCGTTTTCAACCCAATTCCTGCCACAACTGGTTTAAATGTTGAGCCAGGACACCATACTTGACGGAAACGATTATATAATGGTTTCTTTTCATCTTCGTTTAATGATGTCCATTTCTCTGATGATATGCCCCGTATAAATTCATTATTATCATAAGATGGGGTACTTACCAAAGCCAATACTTCTCCCGTATAAGGATTCATTGCGACAGAACACCCCGGATCTTCTTTAAACTGCTCGTATAATGATTTTTGCAAATCGGAATCTATCGTTAATCTTATATCCATACCATCTTCTTTAAAAATACTTGCAAGAACCTCTTTTACTTCCCCATCACTATCCAAAATCTTTATATCACAACCATCTTTTCCTTTTAATTGCTTTTCGTATAACTTTTCCACCCCAGATCTTCCGATTACACTTTCTGCTGAATATCCTTCCCCTGGATGATTTTCCAAATCTTCTGCTGTTGCAGACTGTACATAACCTATTAAATGAGCTGCTGCCTCCCCTAACTCATAGGTTCTAACTTCCACATCTGATAGCATAACCCCTGGAATTTCCAAAAGTTTATTCTGACAATCCTGCTCCTCAAGTGTCTTTTCTTCTGGCTGTATTTTCATAAAATCTATTTCTTCTACTTTCGGAATAGTTTCAATTGGTACAAAAGAATCTTCTTTTACCCACTTTGCTGTGAGTTTGTTATTTATTGTTTCTACATCTATCTCTAATAACTCCGCTATTTTTTCAATAGATACATTCCTGTCTTCCAGCTTTCCCGGTATAATGCCAACTGATGTTGCTACTCCTTTTCCTGCAAGCATTTTACCATCTCGGTCTAATATTTCTCCTCTCTCCGCTTTTGATGTAGTAACACTTATTTTATCATCACTCTCTAAATCTGGAAAAATCAGGCTATCCTGCCATACTAATTTATATCCCTGTTTCGTCTTCTTCAGTTCCGCCATATTGTCAAATTGTATTGTTCCGGCAATTGTATTACATGATGTTTCATACGAAAGCGTAACTGTATCTGCTTTTTTCTCTTTCACAGCTATATGACTGATTTTAATGTCACTGACCTCTATTCCTTCGTATATCTTAGAATTTCGTTGTATGTATTCTTCTTTTGTCAGATAAACTTTTTCATCTGAATCTATCATAGTATACATTACTTCATATTCCTTTTTTTCAATATGGTTCATATATTCCACAAGTGTGTCTTCTGGTGATTCCGTTATCGTCCTTTTTAATAAAACACCTCCTGAAACAGCAATTACTGTTATAGCTACTATCAGCCCAAAAATCTTACAAACGTAAGATTTTTGGATATTTTGCTTTTTTCGTCTTCTTTTCATAGATATTCCTTTCTTCTAATTTTTTTGTTTCTTAAATCTTACGCTTGTAATATTTGAAAGTCAAGTCTATTTTCAGGAATTGTATACTCCAGATTCACCATTAGACTATCACACTTTTTCTCCTGCCTTTTAATATGCCGGAACACCATATCCATAAATATTACTACTTCCGATACTGTAACTTCGTCTTGCCACTTTATCTCCACTGTTACCTTCTATGGTATTGACGGTTCCACCACTGACACTCTCTACAATTCCAACATGGTCAATCGTTCCATTATTCCCCCAGTCAAAGAAAATAATATCTCCTACCGCCGGGGTATAACTTGCGTCCCGGAACCTGCCTTTACTTTCAAACCATTTCACACCGTCCGAACAAAGAGAGAATTTTGGAATAGCTCCACTCTGGATATAACCACTCTGGTCTGCACACCATGACACAAAGCAGGCACACCACTCTACTCGGCTTCCAAATCCATACCAACTCCAGTAGGTTGTTCCGCCTTTTCCTTCCTGAGATGCTGCTACCTGAACGATTGCCTGATTACCGATGCCTGTCGGGATTCTTCCAAATGCATAATACTGAAGCACATGCGGTACATACTGCTTGTCCCCATAACTGCTCCACCCCATTCTCTGTGCTATCATATCAGAAAATTCTGCTGCATTTGCAAGGGTATATCCACCTCTGGCTTTCGCCCATTCCAGATATCCATTTCCATAGTTGTAACTTTGCAATGCCAGTTTAATATTTTCCATATCCAGAGGATTTTTTACCCCTGCACGTTCCAGACAGCTTTTTATTTCCTGCACACCACAAGAAATCGAATACTCTGGATCTGTGATTCCATTTGGCTGTCTAGGATATTTTGTATTAAAGCTCCCTTCTGAACACTGCATCGGGTCAAGTCCTCTCCCGCCTGATTCCTGCATCATAATGGCTTTGATTAGTTCCACATACTCTCCAATGCCATATTGATTTGCATACTGTCGGATTAGTGGTTCGTATGCTCCTACTTCTGCACTGACGGAAGAAACCGTACTGGAATTATCCCCACCTGTCATGCATAGAAAACCACCAAATAAAATGACGATAATCAAAATCATAACCGCAATCCAACCACCTGCAGTCAATGC
>OIDR01000296.1_pt1 | contig 16136 bp, 7 predicted proteins | sample 1581641 | NCBI WGS metagenome assembly OIDR01 (sample SAMEA3882550, study PRJEB24775) | human gut metagenome | biome: human-associated habitat; feature: intestine environment; material: feces | place: Netherlands | collected 2009/2010
AAGATTCTGCGCAGCGGCATCGCCGTCAGACGCATCACCGGCATCACCGCCTGCCGATGCGTCGCCACCAGCATCGCCGGCATTCGCCGCACCTCCAGCCGACCCGCCAGCCGCACCGCCCGCCGCAGCACCTCCAGCCGCACCGCCCGCCGCAGCACCTCCAGCCGTATTGTCCGGACTATTCGCAGCACCACCGTTAGAGCCCCCGTTAGTGCCGATATTGGTGTTGTTCGTCACGGTGTTGGGAGTCGACGACGCCTCCTGGTATTGGTCCATCGCCTGCTGAACGGCGTCTTTGGCGGCATTCAGCGCGTCAACGGCGGCCGTCACGTCGTTTTCCTTGAGATTGGTGCCATTGGCAAGGTTTCTGGCCGAGTCAATCGCCTGCTGCAATGCCACACGCACGCTGTCGTCGGCCACCATGCCATCGGAATCGTCGAGCACGGACTGCGCCTGCTCGATCGCGTCATTGAGCTGGCTCTTCAGACGATTCTGCGTGGCCAGCACTTTGGAAGCGTCGACGGCTTCGGCCGCATTTGTAATCTTTTCGGCCTTGTCGTTCATGCTCCGCGCCTCGGATGCCATGGCTTTCGCGGATTTCTTCAGCTTGCTGATGCCCTGCGACGTGTCGCACGACAGGATTTTCGCTTCCTTCGCGTTAGATATGGCCGCATTGAGCTTAGTGACGGTGCTGGCGTCGGCGACTTGATCGGCAGTGACCTTCGCGCCGGTTTTTCCGATTTCCAAAGCGTCGGAAAGCGTGTTATTGGCACTTTGCAGCTGGCTTGTGGAATCCTGGCATTGCGCGGCTGCGCTGGTAATGGCTGATTTCTTGGAATTATTCGAAAGCATCCAACATGCAATACCGCCAATCAAAGCAATCACGACGATAGCCGCAATCACGATAGCGACGATTTTGCCGGTATTCTTCGGTGGTACCGGAATTTCATTGCTGTAATCGCCGTAATCCTCGAAATCACTGAAATCGCTTACACCGTTCACATCGCTTTCTTGCGAAGCGACCGTCGGAGGCTTCGGCGGTTCAGGCATACCAGCCCCCATCACCTCGGTATCCGTCGGAAATTCCAGCCTGAAATTGTTGTCTTTCGTCATACGTCCTTCTTCATCATCGGGCGCTCAGCATCGACCATCTATACGCCGACCCCCTAGTTTACCGCCTAACACACCCTTCAACGCGCATTCGCCTTAATTACCTTCTTTTCCGCACTTTTCGATAGGCGCAAAGCGGCAAGCGGCTCCCCTAAACGCGATGCGGTGAACGCACTCACCGCAACCGCGAATCCAATGGGCACAAACAGATTGATCGGAGCATCCGCAAGTTCCATCACCAAGCAAATCGCCATAAGCGGAGCCTGTTGGGAAGCTGCGAGCAATGCGCACGCACCCAGCAGAGCATACATGCCAATCGAATTCGTGTGAAACACCTGCATCCACAGAACACCCAGCACAGCACCCCCCGAAGCGCCGAGCGCAATACCCGGCTGCAGCACACCGCCGGAAGCGCCGGAACGGATCGTCAGCAATGTGACAATCGCCTTCGCCAGGAACGAAACCAGCAAAATCGGCACCACCGCCAAATCGGCCTTGGACGAGAAACTCAACTGCGCGGTGGCACGGCCATTGCCCATAACCTGCGGCACCCAAATCGCCACCACGCCAGTCAGCAGGCCGGCGAGCGGCAACATCCACAGAATGCCCGCGCCCGACGGTTTGGACTTCTCAGCCCACTGCGAGCCGCGACGGAACAGTGCGCCGGCAGCGCCGAGAACCAGCCCCGCAACCAGTGCGAACGCCATGTAATCGGGGGTAAATAAACCGTCAGTTTCACCGATCAAATAGAACGTGTGCGTGCCCTTGACCAGCGACGCCACCCACGAAGCCAGCGCGGAACAGGCGAATGCGAACGTCACCGTTTCGAGGGTTATGTCGGCGAGCAGAATCTCGACCGCGAAAAACGTGCCCGCAAGTGGCGCGTTATACACGCCCGCAAGGCCGGCGGCGGCCGTAATGGCCACCAACATACGGGTGTCTTTCGCATCGAGACGCGCCCAACGCGCGAACCGTTGACCGAACATCGCGCCCAACTCGCGCGGCGCCACTTCTCGACCGATCGACATGCCCGTGCCGACGATGAAAATCTGCAGCAGCACATGCACGACGGTCTGCCAAATCGGCATAATATCGCCATTTACCGCCTTTTTGACGGACGGCACCTTCGTGCTGCGCGTACGCAACAGCCACCAAATCACGGCCGCAATGACCGCACCCGCGGTCACGGAAATCAGTCGACGAATCACAGGAACGTTGAACGGGCCGGATTCCTGCGAATTTTCAACATAACCGAGCGTAAGATGCTCGACGCCGTACAGCATCAACGTCAGCAGGCCGGCGGCCGCGCCAATGGCCACACCCACAATCGCCACCGCCGCAATCAGCGCCGGAATTCTGCCAATCTTTGGCTGCGTTCCTTGAGGATTCTGCGACTCCTGCGATTCTCGTGTTTTTTGCGATTCCTGCGATTCCCGCATCTGCCGCACTCCTTGCACACCGTCTCCTTCGTTCAATTCATTCCCCCAATTGTCCCACCTGCCGCAACGTTCATTTGTTACGCCCCGAGCGTGGCGATCGGCAGCACCAGAATGCCGTCATCACGCCGGTATGCAATATCACCACGCCCGACAATAAATGCCATGAATTCAGGCTCACGAACTTGAGATAGAGGATTTCCGCACACTTTTTCTTTGAAAGCATGTAGTTTGTCCACATTTTTCTCCATGACTTTCAAGTCGCTCAGCTTAATCTCCACCGCAGCCCAGCGACCATCCACCAATTCAAGAATCACATCAACTTCAAGGCCTTTTTCATCCCGATAATATGCGATTCGATTCGTGCCACCCATCGATTCGAGATACACACGCAAATCACGAATCACCAATGTTTCAAACAAATCTCATACTGAATCAGAGACAATAGTGATGACGCTCTCAGCTTATCCAGCACAACTCATTGCACATCATTTGATAGGGATTGCTGCGAGAGCTGCATCTTTAGGTCATCGACTTTTAATTCCAAACGTCTGATATAAAGCGCCTGTCGACGGATAATCAAATCACGCATATCATTTCCACCGGTTCCAGGGTTACCTTCATTCGTGCGACTGGAAGTAACCTCAGAATCGGGGAGATTCACTCTGTCTACCGTACCTGGATCTTCTATTCGTATTGTCTTCCTCCAACGATGCATGCACCGTTCAATACGCTTTTCGCCTATCAACTCAGGACCGAGCCCCGCTTCGCGGAACAGCACAGTGGGAGATTCACCATTTTCAGCACTCGAAACGCATTCACGCTTGAACCACTCTGCATATCGGATACGTGAACCAGTAATACTTATGACTGCAGGCAGCGAAGCCAGATATTGTGCTTGTTCCGGAGAGAATCGTTCGTCGCTCATGCTTACTTTTTCACTTCATCGTGCAATCATCTGTATGGGATTTGCCGGCCGAATTGACGTCCCGTATGCGACGCCTCATGCGCAATCTGAACAAAATGAACGCAACAAGTAACATGAGCCCCGCTGCCGCGGCAATGCTGCCTACGGCGGCACCCGTACGACCGATAAGGCCAGGATTGCCCGGCTCCTCGCTCGGGTTATTTTCGGGCGGGACAATAGGAGTTCCAGTGCTAAATTTCAGCTCTACTGTGATGTTGAGATCAGCGGCTGTGTCTCCGCTGCCGGGAATCGAGATGAGGAACGGATCACAGTCGTATGCCTTGTTGGCTTTCGCCGAATCCGTGCGGGAGACCAGATATAGGCCAAGCGGTAGGTTCTGGAAAGTAAGTTGGCCAGCTGCATTGGTGGTGCCGGAATGCTGGTATAGCTTGTTTTTCGCCGCGTGCGTAGCGAGCTTCTTGGCGGCATCGTGAGATTCGCTTGATGTCAGGCGTTCCCAATCGGCAGTGAGGCCGGAAAAATCGCCGACGGTTTTATATGAGGAGACGCTACCATCATTGTTCGTTGTGACGGTGGCGACGCGCACGATGGAATAGGTATCGCCGGCAAGCGATTTGGGCGAAGCCGTGTCTCGGCCCCATACGGCATTGATGGTGAGAGCTCCGAAAGAATCAGCTTGCGCATACGGCACCATAGAGCCGAAGGCTGCAAGAACAGTGAGGACGATAGTAACGGCGGCGGCAATCATGGCAGCAATGCGCGCCGCACCATATTCGTTTCCGCTATGCAGGTCTAACATGTCTGCCCGGTCCTTTCCGCCGTGATGAATGTGATTGGTTATTTGTACTGTCTGGCTGAGGAGGCAAGTCACCGTCCGGCTCGATGGCTGCGGAGCTAGAATCATCAGACGCGACCTTGGCGCTCCCACTCTGTCGGCGTCGCCGCTCATGACGCTGCCATAAATGCCATGCGATGAGCAAGGCAATCAGTGCAAGAGACGGCAACAAGTACTGCAGCGGAATGTCCACGTGGAACGTGGATTTGGCGTCATCCTGCTGCTGCGGCGCGTATGGGATGCGATGGCCACGCACCAGCAGCCGATGCGTATTGACCGCATACGGCGTACAAGTGATGAGCGTGACCAAATCCTTGCTGGGCTCAATTGCCAGTTGTTTGGTATCGGTCGGCAGAACGGTAGTGATCTTATCGACCTGATACGCATACGTGTCTTTAAGTATTGTGATGTAGAACTTGTCGCCTTTTTTCATAAGGTTCAAGTCCGTGAACAGTTTTGCCGTGGGCAAGCCCCGGTGGCCAGACAGCGCCGCATGAGTGGACGCGCCACCAACTGGCAGTGAGGTCTGTTCGAGATGTCCGATGCCGGATTGCAACACTTTCTCGGAAGTGCCGTGATAAATCGGCAAGGTCTCCTCGAGCTTAGGCACAGTGATGTATCCCATCATGCCGTCACCGTCAATATTGAGCAAACTGTTATATTCCTCGTCCGTGGATGCGGAATTGACGGCACTGGCAAGAGCGTCGGTCTCTCCTGCATCGTTCTGGGCGAGCTTTTCGTTATAGGCGTGCGCAGCATCCAGCACCTTCTGGTACTGTTCCTGGCTCAATGCTTCAACGCTGGCGTCGTAGTTATTTACGGCGCGGCTGGCGTTGCGCATAATGAGGAAGTTGCTGATCGTCGGATAGAACAGAATGAGCATTCCACCGAGAATGACCAGTAAGGGCAGGATGTTGCGCAGTCGTTTCATCGAGCGTTCTTTTCGCGAGGAAACCGTGTTGTGGGCGTAGCGGGTGTGTGCCCTTCACGCCCAATGCTCGTCAGGCGTTCTTGCGCTTGAAAGTCCAGGCAACGCCGAGCGCGATGACCAGCACACCAATCACCGTGAAGGCGATGGTACCCATGCCACCAGTGCCAGGCAGGATAAGACCAGACTTGTTCTGGACCGGGATGACACCGTTCGATGCGGTCTGGTTGTAGCTGTTGCCATTGTCGTTGTTGTAGGTGATGGTGACGGTGGCATCCGTGGTGTCAGTGCCGTCGTTCTGGCCATTAACCTTCACGCCGATGGCGCTGGCGAGCTTGTTGTAGCCGGCCGGCGCTTTGGTCTCGGTGAGCGTGTACTCGCCGTTCTTCAGTCCCTGGAAGACAACCTTACCGTTTGCAGGAGTGGTGATAGTCGTGGTGGTACCTGTCTCACCAGCCTTAGCCACACGGTATACAGCGTTCGCGGCCGCACTACCGGCAGTGACTTGCACGAAGCTAATAGCGGCGCCGCCCTTAGGTGCGAGTGTGAACTCAGCACCAGCAAGTCGAGTAGCGGCATCATCATATTTGTCACCAGTGTACTTATCGACGGTGAAGCCATAAGTGAAGACGCGAACCTTGCTGGGTTCGGACTCACCGGTGCCACCGCTGCTCGGGTTGTTGGAGTACTGAATCTTTGCGGAGTTGGTGTTACCAACACCGCCCACAACAGCCTTCTCGTTCAGCGTGGCCGTGTAGGTGACGGTAATCTTCTTGCCGGCATTGGCCTGCTGCTTGGCCTTGAAGTCCTTCATGGCGACAGTAAGCGTATTGTCGGAGACCGTAGGAGTGGTGACGGTGTAGTCAGTGTTCACGGTCAGTGGATCAGTCACACCTTCGACCGTGACGGAAGTGACTTGTCCAAAGGTGAGGCCCTGAGACAACGTATCCTTGAAGTTGAAGGTGTAGGTGTCATAGGCGGACATGTCTGGAATGGTGGAGGTCAGGGTGAAGGTCAGGGTATCACCGATCTTCGCGTCAGTGGCGTCCTTACCAGTGCCGCCTACCTGTACCTTCTTGTCGACGGTAGGCAGATCGCCCTTAATGTTGGCATTCACATTGGTGCCATCAACGGAAACTAGCGTGGCGTATTGACCACTGGCGTTGGCCAAGGTCGCACCCGGCACAGCGACCACGTAGTAACCGTAGTCGAGATCAGTGAACGTCGCGGTGTACTTACCGTCCGTGGCATCGGTAGATACCGTAGCGGTCGCGTCAGCCGGGATGTTGTTGGTCTGGGTCTGCGCCCAGTTCGATGCCTTGGTAGCGAAAGCAACCAAGTCATCACCAGTCAGCTTGGATACGTAGTCGTTTGCTTTATCGTTGACGTCCGTGTCGGTAGCACCAGTTAGTCCGGAAGCAGTGGAGTTCTTGAAGAACGGCTTCCACTCGTCAGTCAACGTGTAGGAGACAGCCTTGCTGCCACCGTCACCGCTCACGGTGGCGGAGAACATCTTGTAGGCGTTCACGGTCTTACCGGCGAACTTCGCGTCAGTAGTGCTGACCGTCAGCGTGGCATTATCCGCTGCGTTGGCCGTGGCGACTGTCGTCGCAGCCAATCCAAATACGGTGGCAATCGCCGCAGCGGCAGCGAAAACCCTTTTCATCAGTGATTTCATTACTGTTCCTTCCTCTAAATGGAAATCTTTTCTGTTTGGCAGATACGGTTTGTCTATGTAGTCGTCACGCGGCATGGGCACCTCGCTTTCGTATACGGCTGGAGCCCGAGCGGACTGTGCCGGATTGAACGCGTTGATCACGCACGTACCAGACCACGCCAGCTCCCATAAGCAGCAAGCCGAACATCAGAAACCACATCGTGCCCGCGCCTCCCGTATCCGGAAGCAACGCCGCATTGGTAACAATGGCCACGCGTTCCTTGGTGTTGTAGGAGACCGATACTTGGTATCCGGCCTCCGCGGGCTTGATGGTCTTGGTGGTATCGCCGTCCTTATAGGTCACGGCGGTTTCTTCCACGGTGTACGTGTAGTAACGCACGATGTCCTTGCCGTTGGCATCCTGTCCATCCACGAATGCGACCGGCAGTCCTTGAATCACCTTGCGCCAGGTGTTGCTCCAGGAAGAGGCATCGGAGGAGTCCAACGTCACCGTCCATGGATTCTTCTGCGTCACGGTTGTGCAATCCGCGCCGAAGCATTGAATCGTCTGCGGCGTCACCGTATTGCCACGGCCATCGGTATAGTGCGCGGCGATCTTCAGTTCGACCGACTGCGGCCGTTCGAGGTTGCCGTCCTTCCATACCTTCTGCACGGTCAGGTCAACGCTCCGGCAGCCGTCCTTGCCGCACGGGTCCTGGCCGTCGTCCGGTTCGGGGGTGAGTCCGCCGTTGTTGTCGGTCACGGTCGCGTCGAGCATGAGCACGGCCTTGGCCGGGGACTGGTAGGCATCGAGCTTCGTCTTGGTGCTGCCGTCCGTGGAGTTGACCACGGCGTCCTTAATGCCGACCCAAGTGGTGCCGGCGTCGCCGGATGCGGAGCTGTGCACAGCGCTGCTGTCGTATGTGTTGACCACGTCGAACAGCTTCACTTCCCAACGATCGAGTCCGGTGTTCAGCGCATCGTCTGCCGTGTTCTTCTGCGAGAAGATCTTGTTGCCGTCCTGTGCGGAGGTGCGGGCCTCACTAGCGTTCGCGGCCGCCTTGCGGTAAATGCGATAGGTGTTGTATGCCTTGTCGCCGTTGCCGTCATCGACCGGTCCGAGGATGTCGCTCATGGTGTTGAAGTCCCATACGGACTTGAGTTTGGTGTTCGAGAACGGGTCGACCAGTCCGCTGGCACCGCGGATCGTGTCGGCGTAGACCATGTGGTCGTCTGCCAGCACGCCCTCGTCGTTCAGTCCGGCGAAGCCGCCCGTGTAGCCTGTGGAAAGATCCTTCACACCGTCGGTATCCTGAGTTGCCCCTCCGCCGAACACGTCATAGCCATTGGCGATGCCCGTTACGGTGGACTGTTCCACGCGAGTACGGTTGCCCTTGATGAGCTGGACGGTCAGGTTGCTGCCCGACCCATCCATATCAATGCCGTCTTTGCTGCAAGGCAGTTTGATGACACTATCGCCGATGGTGACAATCGCCACATCGGTCTGCTGCTGGTTTTCATCATCAGCCTTGGACAGAGCAACGCTCACCTTCAGTCCGAACAGGTTCACGTACAGCACGTCGCCTTCCGAAAGCACCTTGAGATCGAATACCTTGCCGAAGATGGCCGGGAACCACTTGCCTAAATCGATGACGCCGACCTGTTCCGCCTTGTCGAGGTACAGGAGCTTGACCAGCGCGTTCACCACTTGCAGCAGCAGTTCCACAAGTACAGAGTTGACCTTCGCGTCAACCAAATAGGCACGGCCGGTTTCACCGACGAATCCGCCGGCAATCTCACCGCTAGTGACCTTCTTGAGATTGTCAGACGTGCAGCCCTTCACCCTGGCCAAATCCACGTATCCAACAAAACCGCCTGCGACCTCACGTCCGGTAGCCTTGTCGGTGGCTTTGCCGTAATTGTCGCCATGGTGTGTGGCGGTGACGGTATAACCGTCCGGGATGCCGGTGACGCGCGAATCGCCAACGTGCGAGCCCCAGATGTCAAGTACGCCGGCCGTGGCACCAAGCAGATTGAGCGCATCCGTGCCGAGTTGTGCATTGTCGGCGGCGACCGTGCCGGATTTGCCAAGATGCCCGATGAAGCCGCCCACGTAGTTCACGCCGGTCACACTGTTGAGGTTGGTGACCGCAGACTGCTTCACAGAGCCATTGATCAGTCCACCGCCGAAGCCACCGACCGCACCGGTGTAACGCTTCGAGTCAAGCATGCCCTTTGTGGTGGAATCATGGGCGACAATCTGGATGCCGTCGCTCACACCGTTGACCTGACCGTCATAGATGAAGGTGCGGAATGCTTCGAGCACGCCCACGTTGCCAACCTTGAGCAGTTTGAGCAGCAGGTTGGTATCCTGCTTATCGCCGGCCTCGCCGCCGCCGACGGAAGCGACGCTGGATACATCAGCAAGGCCAAAGAAGCCACCGGCGTATTGCCCGCCTTCGACAGCGCGCAGCCCGTTAACAGTAAGAGAAGCCGGGTCATTGTTCGGATCCGCTTCACTGCCGGTGCCTTTGGCGGAATCCTTGTCACCGAGGATCGCGGCTTGCAACGAACCAGCGAAACCGCCGGCGTTCAGGGCATACTTGGTTGTGGTATTACCCTTATCGTCCTTGCTCTCATATGCGCCGTCGACCGTGTATCCCCATACCGGGTCATCCGAGCTCACATGCGCACCGCGAATCGTCGTAACCGTGGCCTGCAATACGCTGACCAGACTTGCCGGGTTCGATACCAGCGAGTCGAGGATTCCTTGCAGGAATCCCTCGGACGCATTGGTGTCCACATCCGCAACCGCACCGGCAGTGGCCACGCCGATAAATCCGCCGACATTGTTGCGCCCTTCCACCTTGCGCAGGTTGGAAACGTTGGCGCCGGCAGCGGTGACACCCTCGACAAGCTTCTGGCCGTTCTGGTCGAGATCGCCCCAGATCTGGCCACCGACCGCGAGACCCACGTAGCCACCGGCGTTGCCGGTGCCGTGCGTGATGTCTTCACCGGTGGCCACGACCTTCATACCCTTGCGGTAGCCGGCCACGCTCGAAGATTTGACGACGGGCACAAATACCTGTGCCACGTCGAGCATCTGTCCCAAATCAAGTTTGATGCCTTTGTCGCCGAATAGTTGGATAGAGCCGAACGAGGATGCCGAGCCGGATTCCATCGTGCCTGCATAACCGCCTGCCGCACGCATGGCAGAGACGGTCTTGACATCCATCGACTGGCCATCGGTGATCGTGCCGGTGCGCATCAGACCGACGTGTCCGCCGGCGACGCCGGAATCATGCAAGTTCGCGCCAGTCTGATACTCCGCACGACCGGCGACGACGTTGAATCCGAAGATGTAGGATTCGAGGAACTTGTCCAGGGAATCCTGGTCGGTAACAGAGCCCGCACCATCAGCCGTGGTCACATCGGTGAATTCCTTGCCATACGCACCGTACTTGCCGATGTTGTCGACCCACGTCTTCCATTGGTCGTAGCTCATATTGCGCAAAGGACCAGTGACCTTCGAGTGCTCCTCGGTCGGGTAGACCACGGACAGCACGCCGGCGAGGTTGCCGGCCTTGATGAGACCGCCGAGCAAGGAGAGCGAACCGCCTTCAGCGGTATCGGCCGCTTCCATGAAGCCGGTGTAGCCGCCGGCGATTTCGGCACCGTATACGCTGCGGATGCGCGCGGCATAGGCTACGCGTTGCGGCCCGTTGTATTTGCCGTCGGTGTTCTCCTGCTTCCATGCTGCGGTGTTGTTGCCCCAGATATGGCCGCCGCGGTTACGTCCCGCATAGCCGCCGGCCATGCCGCGGCGTGTGGTCGTATCCGATGCCGCCTGTGCGCGCACCGCGCCGCCGCACACTGCGGCATCGGTTGAGCTGTTGCGAATCGTCGGCACGAAGTCCTGCACGAGCGAGAGCAGGTTGTCGAGGTTGACGAGCTTCTTGAGCACGCTGCCGTCGCCGAGTACGTTCGCCACGGCTCCCGGCTGCATGGTGCCCACGTAGCCGCCGGCCGAAACCTGGCCGATGATGTATACGAACTCATGAGAGCTCGAGTCCTGAATATGGCCGCCTTCGATGTCTCCGGCGAAGCCGCCGGCCATGCCCAGTGGATCGGGCTTGTTGTTGGCGTTCCTATGGTCTGCGGTGCTGGCCAGCACGGAGTATCCGCCGATGCCGCCGGTCACATCGGAATGTTCAATCGTCGAGACGACGACATCCAGCACACTGAGTACATCGTTGAGATTGACGTTCTGGCCGAGCAGGCTCAGGCCACCGCCCACAGCTGCCGCCGAGCCGATGTCCATCTTGCCGATGTAACCGCCGGCGTATCGCGCAGCGGTGACTGCATATGTGCTGTCTTTGCTCAGATAAGTGCCATCGATTGATCCGGCGGTTTCCAGATTCTTCGGTGCCTTGACATCAGTATGGCGCAGTTGGGTCACACTGGAATGGGACACCTGCACACCGGAACCGTATCCGATGTAGCCGCCGGCGGAACCGGATTGCGTATCGGACTGATCAAATCGGGTGGCGGAAACGGTGAAGCCGGGATCATCCGGGTCGGAAATCTTGTTACCGCTAGTTGCCTCCACGGTGGTGGCATCGGAATGCACACCCGCGTAGGAGATGAACGGCACATAGCCCTGCACCACCTGCAACAGGTTGGCGAGATCCACCGTACCGAATTTGCCGAGCAAACTCAGGCCACCGTTGCCAGCCGAAGCGAGCGCGCCGGAAACGACCTTGCCGCCGAAACCACCTGCGTATGCGCCGCCGGTCACATGGTCAAGGTTGACAACGGCCACGGGGTTGGCTTGAACGCGGGACTGCACGTCTGCCAGCGTTGAGTCGTTCTCGAGATCGGTTTCGGAGAACTGATTGACCTTTCCGCTTTGGAAGTTTCCCGCATAGCCGCCCGCGATATCACCTTCGACGTAACCACCGTTGACATACGACACAGTGGTATCCGTATAGCTTGGAATCAGATACGGCATGGCACCGAGCAGGTCGTTCACGGACAGCAGTCCGCCCTTGATGAGGTTGTCCAACACGCTGGAATCATCGGCGTTGCTAAGTGCGTCGGCGAGGCCGCCGGTGGTGGAGAAGCCCACGAAACCACCCGCGATGCCATCGGACGTGCTGGTATCGGCTGTGACCGATTTGAGGTTCGTCACATGGCTTTCGCGGGTCTTGGTGCTGTTGGCCTGGCCGTAGAAGCCGCCCGCAGCGTAATCGGTGGTCTCGTTGTTCTCGTTCTTGCCGGTCGCCTTGACCGTGAATCCGTTGGCGATGCCGTTCACATTCGATGCAGTGACTGCAACCGAAGAATATTGGGCAACCGATAGCAGACCGGATAGCTTGATAAGCCCAAGCACATTAAGGCCGCCGGCGCCAACGGCGTCGCCCGGTCCGGAGAAGCCGATGAAACCGCCGGCTTCTCCCTTGGCCGTGACCGTGGCCAGATTAGTGAGGTTGGTGTTGGTCACGTCACCACCGGTGGCGCATCCGATGGCACCGCCTGCATAATATGAACCAGCCGTCACTGTCAGGCCGGATGCCGGAGCGGTGACAGACATGTTCTCCACGGTGAACGCGGCAAACTGGTCGAACTTCTTGAGCGTGGCAATATCGCCAATTTTCACCACACTGTTGAGCAACCCAGCTACCGTTGTCGGTTGCAGATTGCCGGCGATGCCGCCCGCGTAGGAGCCGCCGGCGCTGACTGATTCAAGACCGTTGATGGCAGTGGAGCGCTGCTGAGGGAGCCCACGGGGATTGTTGTATTTCCAGAACGTGAGGTTCTGCAGATGATCCTGCGAGGAGTCGCCGATCACCGTGCCCGATCCTTCGCCCACGAGACCGCCCGCGTAATCGCCACCAGCCTTAACGGTGAGGGAGCCCTTCATCTGCGTGCCGAGAATCACAGAAGGATTCACACCGACGATGGATAGCAGTTCTCCTGCGCCGTTATTGCTGCTCAGCAAATTAGTCACAGCCTTAGTGAGCTGTTTCAACAGCGATGCATTCGTGGTATCGTCCGTACCGAGTTCCAGGCCCCATCCCACGGAGGCGAATCCGGTGAATCCTCCGGCGTGGGATTTATCAGTAGACACGGCAGCCGTGGCTGAAATCGTATTATTGACCGCGTAGGCATTGGCCATCGCGCCGCTAAATCCACCGGCATAGTCCGTGGCAGATACAGTGACCTTGCCATCGCCGTCGACGGTCAGGCCACTGTTTTCGATGAGGCTCTGCGGACGCAGCGCAGACAGCAAGTCGACGCCAAGCGAGTTAATCAGACCGCCCACGTTGCCGTTGCGACTTATTCCGGCAAAACCACCGGCATATTGCGTTGCCCGCACGGTGAAACCATTCGTGCTCGTCACCGAAGAGTTCTCAATGATTGCACCAATCTGCGCACCGACAAAGCCGCCGGCCTGCGGGTTGTCCTTGTTGCCGATCACCACGTTCTCTTTGAGCCCGTTCACCGAACTATTCGAGATAACCGGGTTGTAGTAGCCAACCGGAATCAAGGCATTCAGTCCGAGCGTGCCGGACAGCAACCAGTCCACCAAATCGCCCAGCCCGAGGAACGGGATGACACCCAAGATCTTCGAGAGTACATTGGTGAGCGCTCCTACGATGCCGGAGACTGCATCGTATCGGGTTGCGCCCTCAACATATCCCACGAAACCACCGGTCATACGGCTTACGCTAGATACCGAAACATCTGCTACCTCGCAGTCCGTAACCTTGGTGTCCCCGTAGATACGGCCGGCAAATGCACCCGTGGCGAGGTTGGAAGGATTGTCTTTGTGCAGGGTGAGCAGACCTTGAAGATTGAGGTCAAGATCTACTTGTCCGAATGTCAATGCTTTTAACGCCGCCAACAGTGTGTCGAGCAGTAATCCCACTGCCGAAGTGAGCATACCGAGCAAGGTCGGCGGAATATACGATTCACTCGTATGATTCGTCACCGACACATCCTGCAGCTTGAGGTTCGACACCACGGCCGTACCGGCGCTGCCCAGACTGTTGCTGTTCATCACGGTCTTGTTCGTGATCGAGGCGAAGAAGCCGATACCCTGCTGCTTGCTGACATCCAGCTGGTCGCCTTTGACATTAGAGACCATATCTTTCTGATTGACGACCACATGGCTGATGACCGGCCGAGCTGCGGTAGCGTGAACCACGCTTGCGCCATCGGCACCAACAGCCTTCCACAGGCTGGCTGCGGTGTCGCCGTCATTGGAGACCGCACCGAGCATAGTGCCGGAGAACATGAGCGGAGTCCACTCAGTGTTGTTGGTATCTGCCGCGTTCTTGGACAGGTCGATGTCACGGAAGATCAGGTAGTTGGCGTCTGCGGAATAGGTCAGGCCGGTGTTGGCAGCAGAGTAGTCCGTTTGCGTGCCATCAGCACTCACGCCGTAATACTTGGTGCGGGTCTTTTTGACGGTTAACGCCGTGCATGCCAGCAGTGGATTGTCGTGGTCGGAGGCATCAGTATCGCGCAAAATATCTGAATCGGAGAGATCGGCGTCACCGGCGTATTCGGAAGACGACGTGCCGTCCACCCACTGATAATTGAGGGGTCCTTGTTGCGTGCAAGTCTGCGTGACCTTGTTGATGCGGCCAATAACCTTCTTGTCAGAACCAATCGCACGCAGCTGCTGCTCGTTACCAATCAGGATGTAGGTCTTGCCGTTGATCTCCTTGGTGACCTGACCCTCAAAGTCACGGCCGCCAAGCGCCGTCGCGGCGACCTGCACATTGGCCTTCGCCGGCGATTGATCCGTCGCATTTGAGGAATCGTTCTTGGCATCTTGAGAAGAAGCATCGTTTGGAGCCTGCGTTTGGGCTCCATCATTAGCGGAATTGCCAGCGGTAGCTTCTGCTGAGTCGTCCGCCTTATTGTCTGTCGCACCATTTGAGGATTCGGAAGAATCACCAGTAGTAGAAGATGAAGGAGATGAATCCTGCTGTGCGTCTTGATTCGTTTCGGAAGGTGTTGGCGCACCGTTTGATGTATTGGCCTCTTCTGACGTCTTATCGTCAACGTTGACATTGCGAGCAGAAGGAGCAGCTACGACAGTATTATCCCCCCCCCCTAGAAATTACGGCGTTAGGAGAGCTACTCACATCGTCTATATTCTGAGCATATGCTGCAGGCACCATGCACACGATGGACAAGGAAACAGCAATAACCGAAGCGAGGCAACGCTTCAAAGACAGGCACTGCCGTCCAGATTCCCGTTCCGTTCCTCCGTTAAACCCGCAACGGACGAGCTTCAATTTCGAGCTCATTGTCTCCCCTCATAGATTCGCAATCCCCTTTCGGGAGATTACTGCATACAACTATACGGAAGAGGTTGACAAAAGAACAAAAAACGTTCATTTGCTGGGGCCGGTTAGCGTATGTCTTTCTGAGCAAAAAGAAAAGCCCCGCAGCTATGCAGGGCTTTTCCAACGAGGTCATAAGAGAGGAAGAGAACGACCCCGTTTAATGGTTGACGAAGCTTTAGGACCTCGCCAAATCACTCATCATTCCGCACTTTCAAGTTTACGCCAATCTCATTTTCGATTTTACGCTGTTTTGACTTTCAAGTTTACGCCAATCTCGTTTTCGATTTTACGCCGACAGCACTGCTGACGATTACACTTTCGATATTGAGAAATCACAAGAAAGCAGCAAAAAGGGCATAAGAAAACCCGCCCGGAAAAAGGGGGAAGACCGGGCGGGTTGAGGAAGGGAAGAAAAAGAAGTCAGCTATGAAGGGTTACTTGGCCGTCTCCTTGGACTTGTTCTTCGGCATAACCCAGAACTTGAGCAGCGGGTAGCTCACGATCACGGCGAGCAGGGTGTTGACCACGGAAGCGATGGTGCCAGCAATGCCAGCGCCCATGCCCCAACCCTGGCACAGACCGGTCACATAGCCCGGCAGCACAAGGTTCACAACCACGATGATCACAGCGAGGATCACGTACTTCCAAGCGGCATCCTTGAAGCTGGAGTCAGACTTGAACACCCACTTCATCTGCACGAAGAAGTTCACCACCTGGGCGAGCACCTCGGCAAGCAGGAAGGTGAGGAAGCCGCCCAGACCGTTGCCCTGAGTGTCGTAGTTGAAGATCAGGAAGTGGAACGGCTGCGTCAGGCCCATGCCACTGATGAAGATGGCGGTGCCGATCCACGTCACCACGAAACGGGTGATGGTGGAGATG
>OIDR01000299.1_pt1 | contig 16046 bp, 16 predicted proteins | sample 1581641 | NCBI WGS metagenome assembly OIDR01 (sample SAMEA3882550, study PRJEB24775) | human gut metagenome | biome: human-associated habitat; feature: intestine environment; material: feces | place: Netherlands | collected 2009/2010
ATAATGTAGTTTACCATAACAAAAGCGGCAAGACCGGGCCCTAAGCCGGGAGAACAGAAAAAAGAGGAGGGGAAACCTCCTCTTTTGAGAAATTATTTATTATCTTTTACTTCTTAAAGCCAGTTTCGTACCACAGGGTAGCTGTCTTTGATGGCTTAGTTGAGTAGTTGACCAGCTTGCTGTTAACCGCAGTGATCGAGTATGCGTTAGTCAAAGGAATTACAAAGGCTTCCTTTTGCATGTATTGTTGCCATTCGTGGAACTTTTGTACCCGGTAGCTGTGGTTAAAGGCCTTGTCACTGCCCATTTCCTTCAGCAGCTTAGTGTTTTCACTAGTTGCAAAACGGGTAAAGTTGTAAGGAGTCTTAGGACCATAGAGGTCATCTTGGGTAGGTTCACTGGACAGAGACCATGCGGCCATGAAGACGTCTACTGATGGGTCATCGTTTTGTACCTTGTCATAGAAGGAGTTGAATTCGATCAAACGGCCAGTGGTCAAAGTTACGTGCAGGCCGATCTTCTTCCATTGCTGGATGTAGTTTTGCACGATTGCTTCCTGGTTTGTAGACCCAGTCATGGCTGCCAAGTGGATGGTTAACTTCTTGCCATTTGGATCCCGGCGGTAGGTTTCACCCTTCTTCTTCTTGTAGCCGGCCTTGTCCAACAAAGCGTTGGCCTTCTTGATGTTCAGTGGGAAGCCCTTCACGCTCTTGTCATAAAAGTCACCGAAGGCTTCTGGCACTAAAGTCTTAACTCTGAAAGACAAGCCTTGGGTGTAGTGCTGGGTTACTTCATCAACGTTCATGGCATAACCCATGGCTTGACGGAGATAGCGGTTGCTCATCTTAGAGTTCTTGTTCATCTTGACTGAGCCGGTCTTCTTGTCCCACTTGCCGACCTTGAAGCCCATGTATGAGTATGACAATGGAATTTCGGCAACGAAGTTATAGCCCTTAGTCCCCTTAACTTCCTTCCATTGGGAGTTAACAACGTTGATCATGTCAAACTTCTTGGACTTGATTGACTGGGAAGCTGAATTTGGTGAGATCACAGAGATGGTGATCTTGTCCAACTTGGCCTTGCCACGGTAGTAGTAAGGGTTTCTTACCCAAGTAGCTGATTGGCCCCGGACCAGCTTGGAGAGCTTGTAAGGACCAAAGAAGAGTGGATTCTTCCGAACCTTGTCACTGGATTGCAACTTACTGAACGGTACATCCTTCAAGTAGTGGTAAGGTGCGGCACTTTCCCAGAAGAAGCCGTTACCGGACTGGGTCATGCCTGGTTTCATTTCCTTAAAGTGCAGAACCACCTTGCGCCCGTTTTCACCATCAGGCATTTCGATCCCGGAGATCTTCTTGGACTTGCCATCGTGGTATTCTGCAAAGCCGACGATGTCGGCAAGTGAGCTGGTGTAGCGGGATGACTGGCTGGCCTTGTTGGCGATGATTTCGTAAGAGTATTCAACGTCCTTGGCAGTTACCTGCTTGCCGTCAGACCACTTGACCCCCTTCTTAACTTCGATAGTGACCGTCTTGGCCTTCCGGTCCATCTTGAAGGTAGCGGCACCCTTGTTATTGATCTTGTATTGATCATCGGTTGCAAACAGAGCTTCATTCCCAAACTGCATAAAGTCTGAGTCGTATTTGCTGTCAGAAAGTTCGTTCAAGAAAACACCCTTGACAGGAGTGTCAGATTCTTCTGCGATAGTGATGCTGCCGCCCTTCTTGGCAGTTGCAGTTGCCGTAGCTTCCGGGAATTTCTTGGCATCCTTAGCCCCGCTGTTGCTGGAGCTGGAGCTGCTCTTGCCGCAACCGGCCAGCAAGGCTGCCCCGGCCAGAAGTACTCCAAATGTTCCGAGCATTCTTCTCTTCATAATTTAATTTACCTCCACACAATATATTCAAAAGATAAAACACACAGCATATGAATAGTTATCGAGATAGCGATTCACAAAGTTTATCTTTCATGCCTTTTACTTTAACATTTTCATTTTTTAAAGTCAATGAGAAATTTAATTTAATGCTAATTATTTTAGTTTTCTCTTTGCCGGGCGTCGCCAGCCTTTTGCAGGGCCTGACCGACATAGTTGATGCTCAAGCAGATCACCAAAAGCAGGACAGTTGCCGGCAGCCAGAGCCACGGCCGGTCAATGATGTTAACCGGGTCATTGGCAAAACCAATCAAGGTCCCCAAAGATGGAATCTTGTTTGGCAAACCATAGCCGATGAAAGACAAGGCAGTTTCAATCCCGATGTTGCCGGAAACACTCAAAACGACATCGATGATGATCATTGATGCAATATTTGGCAGAATTTCCCGGAACATGATCTTGGTATTTGAAGAGCCTGAAGTCTTAGACGCCAGAACATAGTCTCTTTCTCTTTGTGACAGAATGAATGACCGGTAGTATCTGGCTTCACCCGTCCAGCCGAACATCGAAATCAGCAGAACCAACGTCATGGCATTATAGTTTGGCAGAACCGTTACCAAAACGATCAAAATTGGCATTTGCGGCAAAATCTGCACGAAGTCGACGATTCTCATGATGATGGAGTCAGTAGTGCCGCCATAGTAGCCGGCTACAAGGCCGACTATTAAGCCAACCAGTTCACAGAAAAGAGTGACCAAGAGACCAATCATAATCGAGTTGCGCCCGCCCATGATCAACAGATTCAAAATATCCCGGCCACCGTCATCAGTTCCCAGCAAGTGGCCGTTTTGTCCCCAGCCGGCGTAGGATTCCAAAATGTGCATTTCAGTAACCTTGCTGCTGTCAAGGAATAAAGAACCGCCAAAGGTAAGTAGCAAAATAACGACAATGGTGCAAAAGGCTATAGTCGCAGCCTTGCTTTTAAAAATTTCTCTAAAAGTAATCTTTAAAGCGGATGGTGGAATTTGGGCCCGGTCATCCTGCTTCTTTTTACCAACAGTAAATAAAGCCATCATTTCACCTCTACTTCACGCGAATTCTCGGGTCAACCAGACTCATGATAATGTCAGACAGCAGGTTGCCCAGCAGGGTCAAGGTCCCGTAAATCATAATCAAAGCCGTCAAAGTGGTATAGTCACGCTGGCTGATTGAGTCAAGGAAAAGCTTCCCCATCCCCGGGAAGGAGAAGACCGTTTCAATGATCAGTGACCCGCCAAGCAGACCGGTGATGGTGTTCCCCATAAAGGCAGCGATCGGGAGGAAAGAATTCCGCAAGATGTGCTTGTTGAAGACGACTTTTTCCGGCACGCCCTTGCTACGGGCAGTCTTAACATAGTCTTCCACCTTGTTGTCAATGATCCCGGTTCGCAGGTATTGCACTGTCCCAGTCGTGGCGATGATCGCAAAGAGAATTGCCGGCAAAATCATGTGCTGCAGGCGGCTAAAGAAAACTCCCCAGAAGCCACTGGCATTGGCGGCAACCAGCCCAGAGTAAAGCCGAAAAGCCAAAGGCCCAGCAGGTAGAAGACAAAGCCTGGGATAGCATATGTCACGTAGTTAAAAATTGAGATTGCCCGGTCCTGCCATTCACCTTCATGCTTGCCGGCGCTGATCCCCATCGGGATAGCAATGCCGTAAAGAATGATGGTTGACAAAAGCGAAAGCCAGAAAGTGTTCTGGGCCCGGTCGGCAATCAAAGATGCTACTGGGACGTGCTGGATGTAGCTTTGCCCCAAATCACCATGCAAGAGGTTCTTAATCCAGCGTACGTATTGCACCGGTACCGGGTCATTCAAACCATATGCCTGCTTTAAGCGGGCAATTTCCTTAGGACTTGAGTTAGGGTTGATCAAACCGGTAAAGGGATCCCCTGGCATCATTTTGGCCAGCATGAAGACAATAATGCTAAGTAGGATCAATTGCGGGATCATGATCAAAACCCGTCTTAAGACTGTTTTCCACATTTGCTATTCTCCTCCCTTGATCTGCTCTTTAGGCAGGGCTACCTGGTGGTTGGGGCCAACCTCGGTCAATGGGTAGACCCGGCCATCTGCATCATACCAGTTTGCCTGGTCCTGCAAAAATTCCCGTTCGATTTCCCGCCGTCTGGCCGCGTGTTCCGCCCGGTGTTCAACATCAATCTTCGGAATCGCGGACAAGAGGCGCTTGGTATAAATGTGCTCCGGATTCTTGTAAATTTCTTCCTGGCTGCCCACTTCCACCAACCGGCCCCGGTGCATGATTGCCAGATTTTCTGACATGTGCTTGACCACGCCCAGGTCATGGGAAATGAACAAGAAGGCAATGTTGTACTGCTGTTGGATGTGCTTCATGAAGTTCAAAACCTGGGCTTGAACTGACAAGTCCAAAGCACTCGTTGGCTCATCGGCCACGATTAATTTCGGATTAGTGGCAACTGCCCGGGCAATCCCAATTCTCTGCCGCTGACCACCGGAAAATTCATGGGGAAACTTGTAAATAGCGTCACTTGGCATCCCGACGATGCTCAGCAGTTCCTGGACCCGGTCACGTTCCTGGTCAGTGGTCAAGTTTTCAAAGTTCCGGATCGGTTCTGCGATAATGTCTTCAATCCGCTTGCGGGGGTTAAGACTGGACATGGAGTCCTGGAAGATCATCTGCACGTCCTTGTTGTAGTTCATCTTCCGGCGGACGGATTCCTTGGTTATGTCTTCACCCTTGTAGAGAATCTGCCCGCTGGTCACCTTCTCCACGCCAACGATTGCCTTGCCAGTCGTGGACTTGCCGGAGCCTGATTCACCGATCAAGCCATAGGTTTCCCCTTCCTTGATTGAAAAAGAAACCCCGTCAACTGCCCGGACATAATCAGTAATTCTGTTCCAAAAGCCCGACCGGACTGGGTAGTGGACTTTCAGATCTTTAACTTGGATAATTTCTTCTGCCATACTTGCTACCTATCCTTCATCTTGAAAGTGGAAAGTCTTCCAGCAGGTGCAGCGGACAAAGTGATTTGGCTCAACTTCGTGCAGCTGCGGGTCTGCTTCATGCGCTTCAGCTGGAATCCAAGGAATTCTAGCCGCGAAGCGGTCGCCGGTCCGCGGCATGTTTTTAAGTGAAGGAACAGTTCCCTGGATTACATGCAGTTCATCCTTGTCATCATCTGACTGTGGAATGGAATTTAACAGTGACCGGGTGTACGGGTGCAAAGGATGAGTAAACAAAGTTTTCACATCAGCTTTCTCTACAATTTGCCCCGCATACATCACGGCAACTTCATCAGCCGTTTCCGCTACAACGCCCAAGTCGTGGGTGATCAAAATAATTCCAGAGTCTGATTCTTTCTGGATCTTCTTGAGCAGGTCCAGGATCTGGGCTTGAATGGTCACGTCCAAAGCAGTCGTTGGTTCGTCAGCAATGATAATTTCCGGCTTGCAGGCCACCGCCATCGCGATGACGACTCTTTGCCGCAAACCACCGGAAAGTTCATGCGGGTACATGTCATACATGGCTTCCGGCTTAGGCATCCCTACTTGATTGAAGAGTTCAATCACCCGGTCGCGGCGCTGCTGCTTGTTCATATCCGTATGGTAAAGCAAGGCTTCCGCTACCTGGTCCCCAACCTTCATCAAAGGGTTCAAACTGGCCATCGGGTCTTGAAAAATCATGCCAATATTGTTGCCGCGAACTTGGTTAAACAAATCCTCACTCAAATTGACCAAGTTCAGGTTCTTGTACCTAATTTCTCCTTCGACCCGGGTGTTTTTCCGGTCATACAGGCCAACGATGCTGGAGGCAATCGTACTCTTGCCGCAGCCGCTTTCGCCAACAATAGCCAAAACTTCGTTGCGCTTGAGAGTAAAACTGATGCCATCAGCCGCGTCATAGAACTCGCCCTGCAAGCGGTAGCCGGTATGAAGCTTTTCGACGTCTAGTAAAACGTTTTGCTGATTATCCAACTTTTTTCTCCTTCAAAATAATTATTAGTCAGTAAATAAATACCACACTAGTAGATTTTAACCTTTTTCAAATATTTTTCAACAGTTTCTTAATTATCTTCTAGTGCTTTTCAGTTATTTCTTCATCATTTCTGCCAATCCACATCATAATCATTAAATTATTGTTTGCTTTTTATCATATTTGCCGCCATTTCCTGGAAAGAGACCACAAAAAAAGCATTTGCCGCAGATCTTTCTTTGGCAAATGCTAATTAAATATTAGTTGTTTTCATTTCGTTTTCAATGCACTTTAGCCTTGGTGGCTCTTGATGTAAGCTACCGCGTCAGCGACTGTGATAATCTTAGCAGCGTCTTCATCAGGAATTTCAGCGCCAAATTCGTCTTCCAGCTGCATGATGAATTCTACCAAGTCGATGGAGTCAGCGTTCAGATCCTTGGTAAAGTTAGTGTCCATAGTGATTTTGTCCTTGTCCAGCTGGAAGTTGTCAGCAATCAAAGTGGCAATCTTGTCAAAAATTTCTGCTTCAGTCATTATTCTTTCTCCTATAATTTCTAACTGCCCGCTTGCTTGGGCTATTTTCTTTTTCTTATCCTTACTTGCTGAATTCTTGCTTAAAGGTATTTGTTAAGTCTTCAGTCAAAATCTTGTCGATCTGCTTAACCGCGTAGTAGACGGCCCGGGCGTCTGACCGGCCATGCTGCTTGACGACTGGTGAGTTTAAGCCGAGCAAAACCGCCCCGCCATACTTGTCCTTGTCAAAGCGGCTGGCTACAGACTTCAAGGCGTCTTTAGCCAGCAGGGCCCCCAGCTTGGCCTTAACACCATTGTTCAAAAGGCCGTCTTTCAGCATGTGGATGATGACGCTGCCCGTTCCTTCGATGCTCTTTAAGACCGCGTTGCCGGTAAAACCGTCTGTGACCACAACGTCGGCCTTCCCTTGCAAGAGTTCGTGCCCTTCAATGTTGCCGGTAAAGTTCAGGGAGCTGTCCTGCAAGAGCTGGTAGACTTCCTTGTGCAGGTCGTCGCCCTTGTCAAATTCAGCCCCATTGTTTAAAAGAGCTACTCTCGGCTTGGAAACGCCACGGACCTTTTCCGCATAGCAGGAGGCCATTTCCGCCCATTGCAGCAGGTATTCCGGCTTGCTAGTAGCATTAGCGCCAACGTCAATGATGTTGAAGCCGTCATCTGAAGATTCAACTGGCATGGTCGGCATAAGGCCTGGCCGGGCCACGCCCTTGATCCGGCCGACAATGAAGATCCCGCAGGTTAACAGGGCCCCGGTATTGCCTAGTGACAGCAAAGCGTCTGCCTTGCCTTCCTTGACCCAGTTAGCTGCCACGACCATGGAAGAATCCTTCTTGGTCCGCATGGCCTTGACTGGCTCATCTTCATCAAGAATAACTTCCGTGGTGGCCACGATTTCGATCTGGTCATCGTCTGCTGGCAGCAGCTCTTTCATCTTGCCTTCATCGCCGAAGAAGATAAACTTGTCTTCCGGCAGTTCAGGCTTGGCCTTTAAAACTGCTTCTACAATCGCCTCAGGAGCGTTTTCCCCGCCCATGGCGTCAATCGCGATTTTTCTCATCAATAATCTCTTTTTCTATATTGGATTAGACTAAGCTCTCGCTTGTACAATTTTCTTATATTTTATCACAGCTTGCAGGTCTGCCAACTTTTCTGCTTTCAAGTCCGGATCAGCTTGGACGATCCGCTTGGCCTCATCCCTGGCTACCACCATGACCTGGTAATCGCTGACAACGCTGCCTGTCCTGAATTCCGGCAGGCCTGACTGAGCCTTGCCAAAGAGGTCACCCTCGCCCCGCATCTTGAGGTCTTCTTCAGCGAGCTTAAAGCCGTCGTTAGTTTCAGCAACGATCTTCATTCGCTGCTTGCCGGCTTCTGTCTTCGGGTCAGCTAAAAAGACGCAGTAGCTTTGCGTCTGCCCCCGGCCGATCCGGCCACGCAGCTGGTGGAGCTGGCTTAAGCCAAAGCGGTCAGCGTCAAAGATGACCATCAAGTTGGCATTGGCCACGTCAACGCCAACTTCAATCACGCTGGTAGTAACCAGAATATCGACCTCCCCTGCCGCAAAGCGGTCCATGATCTGCTCTTTGTCAGCTGCCGCCATTTTCCCATGCAAAAGGACAACTTCCTGGTCTGGAAATTCGCCGGCCAGCCTGTCGTGCAGGGCTTCAGCATTTTCCAGGTCAATCATTTCCGACTCACTGATCAAGGGCGTAACCGCATAAATCTGGAAGCCTTCCGCCAGTTGCTGGCGCATCAATGAATACACCTCATCTAGCTTGCTGCTGGTCTTCCAGTAGGATTTAATCGGCTTACGGCCGGCTGGCAGGTGTCTGATTTCTGACAAGGCGGTGTCGCCATAAACAGTCAAGGCCAATGACCGGGGAATCGGGGTGGCAGTCATGGCCAGGATATCCGGCCGGTCCCCCTTGTTGATCAAGGCCAGGCGCTGGACAACGCCAAAACGGTGCTGCTCGTCGATAATAACCAGGCCCAGCTTTTTAAAGGCTACTTGCTCTTGGATCAAGGCATGGGTGCCGATCACCACATTGATGCTGCCATCAGCCAGCTCCTTGTAGATTTCCCGCCGCTCCATGGTTTTAGTTGATCCCGTTAAGAGGGCCACCCGGACGCCGAAATCTTCCAGCATGGCGGAAATTTTGTGATAGTGCTGGTTGGCCAGAATTTCAGTTGGCACCATCAAGGCGGCCTGGTAGCCAGCTGTCACTGCCCCGTAAATGGCAAACACGGCCACTACGGTTTTCCCGGACCCAACGTCCCCCTGAAGAAGGCGCTGCATCTGCTGGTCAACAAACATATCGGCAAAAATCTCATTAATCACCTTTTTCTGGTCAGAAGACAGGGCAAAAGGCAGGGACTTAGTCAGCTTGCCGATTTCTTCCAGGTCGTAATGCTTGGCATAACCACTGTGGCTCTTATTTTGGCTGGACATCAAGGCCAGCTGCATTTGAAAGAGGAAGAATTCCCGGAAAACAGCGCTTCGGCGGGCCTCCTTAGCCTCAGCCAGGTCTTTAGGGTGGTGCATGGCGATGACCAGGTCCTGGTCAGCCATGAGCCGGTAGTGCTTCCGCAAGTCCTCTGGCACAGCATTGCCCATCTCATCCATGCTTTCGGCAATCGCCAGGTCGATCATGGTCTGCAGCTTCTTTTGCTTGATCTGCCGGTTGATTGAATAAATCGGCGCCATCCCGTCATCACTGTTTTTATTGGCTAAGAGCTTATAAGCTGACAGGCTCTGCTTTCTCAGGTCATATTTGCCATAGACGGCGATTTCCTGGCCCACGCTCAGCTGCTTGGTCAGCCATGGCTGGTTAAAAAAATTGACCATGATAATATCATGATCAATTCGCAGTTTGAAGCTGACCCGGCTCTTGTGGTAGCCAAAGTAATTCTGGTAGGGGTTGGTGGCCACGATCCCCTTCAGCATGACCTTCTGTCCGTCCTCCAGCTGGTCCAGCGGCAGATTCTCCAGTTCGTCATAGCGGTAAGGGAAGTAGAAGAGCAAGTCGTAGATGCTGTAAATGCCCAGCGACTGCAAAGCTTCTGCCGTCTTGGCCCCCACGCCCTTCAAGGCCGTCACCGGTCTGAAAATAGCTTCGTTTAAAGTCATTATTCTACAGAAATCAAGAAGTTGTAAACTGGCTGGCCACCGTCGTAAATTTCGAATTCGCAGTCATCATCTTCGTGAGCTGCTTCCAGGCGGTCAACAACTGCCTGGGCTTCTTCTTCAGTAGCATCGCTGCCGTACATTACAGTCACGATTTCAGAGTCTTCATCCAGCATCTTTTCTATCATAGCGACAGTTGCGACAATTGGGTCAACGTCGTCAACCACAATAGTGCCTTCAACGATACCAATGAAGTTGCCCTTGTGGATTTCAACGCCGTTGATTTCAGTGTCACGGGTTGCCCGGGTTACTTCACCGGACTTGACAGAGCCAAGTTCATCAGTCATGGCTTCAACGTTCGCGTCAACACTGGCTTCCGGGTTGAAGGCCAGCATAGCAGTTAAACCTTGCTGGATAGTCTTGGAAGGCACGATGCCGACTGGGATTTCAGCAACTTCAGCAGCCTGCTTGGCGGACATGATGATGTTGCCGTTGTTTGGCAGGATGATCGCCTGCTTGGCGCCAGACTTGGTGATGGCGTCCATGATGTCTTGAGTTGAAGGGTTCATGGTTTGCCCGCCGGAGATGATCCGGTTGACCCCTTCGCTTTCAAAGAGCTTGCGGACACCGTTGCCGGAAGCCACTGCGATCACTGCAAAGTCAACGCTTTCTTGTTGTTCTTGCTCGTTGTCAACGATCGTTTCGTGCTGAATCCGCATGTTGTCGATCTTGATCTTGCCCAATTGGCCGAATTGTGACCCGTAAAGGAAGACCTTGCCTGGGTATTCAGTGTGAACGTGAACCTTGGCGATTTCGCCGTCAGAAACTGCTAAGAGGGAGTCACCCAGTTCTGACAGGTAGCTTCTGAATTCTTCCAGGTCGAATGGCTTCTTGTTTGGCACGTCAGCCTTGAGGTCAACCATGATTTCAGTACAGTAGCCGTTGGCAATGTCGGAAGTTGCCAGTTGCCCTTGCACTGCCTGGTGGTGGGTAGCGTTGATCAAGGAGTTCATGTCGTCAGCATCTGGCACGTACTTGTCATCGAGGTTTTCACCCAAAAGGCCTTCCAGGAAGCCTTCATAGATGAAGACCAGACCTTGGCCGCCGGAGTCAACCACGCCGACTTGCTTAAGAACTGGCAGCAGGTCAGGAGTGCTCTTCAAAGCTTCCTTAGCGCCTTCAACGATCGCCTGCATTACTTCTTCTACATCATCGGTTTCATTTGCCTTGTTAGCACCTGCTTGAGCGCCAACCCGGGCCACAGTCAAGATGGTCCCCTCAACCGGCTTCATCACAGCCTTGTAGGCAGTAGCTACACCATTGCTAAAGGCATTTGCCAATTCCTGGGCATTCAAAGTGGTCTTGCCTTGAGTTGCCTTGTAGAAGCCGCGGAAGAGCTGGGAGGTGATAACCCCACTGTTACCGCGCGCGCCCATCAGCATCCCCTTAGCCAGGCTTTCGGTCAAGTCGCCGACACTGCTGCTTGCGTTTTCGGAAACGGCCTTAGCCCCGCTTTCCATCGTGAGATTCATATTCGTGCCAGTGTCGCCGTCAGGAACTGGGAAAACATTTAGATCATTGACGAATTGCACGTTCTTGCTCATCCGGTGAGAGGCAATCCGCACCATGTCTCTAAATTCTTTACTGCTAATTTCACTTAAAACCAATATTGAATCCTCCACTTATCTAGTCGTCGAGAACCTTTACACCTTGAACAACGACGTTGACCGCCTTGGTGTCGATCCCCAGCTGGCTTCTTAAGTTATATTTGACACTGTCTTGTACATTACGACTTACTTCAGAAATTTTTAAGCCGTAGCCAACAATAATATAGACATCAACAGTTACTTGATTTTCGTCAGACTTAACAACGACGCCGCGCTTGTAGTTTGCCCGGCTCAAAATGCTGTCGACTCCGTCTCTGATGGCATTCTTGGATGCCATACCGACAACGCCATAGTTAGACGTAGCTGCACCACCAACAACAGTTGCAATTACACCGTTTGAAATATCAATCAAACCATACTTTGTCTTGATTTTAACAGCCATGTTTATCCTCCGTCTTATTTCCAATATACATCCTTATTTTATCATAACGAGATCAAAAGCTAACAGTTCCAACTTTATTTTCTGGAAAATACTTTTCAAAATAATAATTGAAAAAGGTCAAACTTTATGGTAAAGTTTAATAGTGTGACATGACATGTAAAGGGGGTTTAGCAGCATGGCAAAAGATTTCGTAACCGGTAAGAAGACCACTTTTGGTAACACACGTTCACACGCTTTGAACTCATCAAGTCGTTCTTGGAAGCCAAACCTTCAAAAAGTTCGCATTCTTGTAAACGGCAAGCCTAAGCGCGTTTGGGTTTCAACCAAGACTTTGAAGTCTGGTAAAGTTACCCGTGTCTAGTGACGAAACGAGCCCGGTAGATCAATGATCTGCCGGGTTTTATTTTTGACAAAAATTCATCAGCAACAAAAATAGGCGGCTCATTGAGCTGCCTGTTTTGTTACTTCTCGGCTAAATTGACCACCCGGTCAAACATAGCTATTTCTTCATCTGAAATCTTGTGAGCTACTTCGATTACGGTGCCAGGGAAATTCTGTAGAATTGTCTGGTGAATTTGCTTGGACAAGCGGGGATCCAGGGCTGAGGTCGCTTCATCGGCCAATAATACCGGCCGCTTGGCCAGCAGAGCTCTGGCAATTTCCAGCCGCTGCCCCTGACCGCCGGACAAGTTTTTGCCTTCTTTTCCGACTTGGTAGTCCAAACCTTTTTCCTCAATCAAGCTGGTTAAACCGGCTTTTTGACAAACTGCCAGCAGGTCTTCCCGGCTGACTTCCCTGCCTAAAGAGATATTATATTCGATTGTATCATCAAGAATATAAGGCTTCTGCTGGACAAAGGAGAAGTACTCGTGGTCCTTGCTCCAGTCACCATTGGCGTCTTCACCGTTGATCTCGTAATCCCCATCTGCCAGTTTGATCCGGCCAACCAAGACGTTAAGCAAGGTTGACTTGCCCCAGCCAGACGGTGCTTCCAGCAAGACTTTTTCACCATTTTTAACAGTCAAATCAAGATCGTTTAAAAGCTTCCGGTCCCCTCTTTGCACACTTGCATCGTCTAAAGAGAGTTCCTTAAATTCATCCCGGTCCGCAGCACTTTCTTTTGCTGTAAAATCTGCCACGGCAGTAAACTTTTCCCAGATCGGATTGCTGGTTTTAATGTCATTGACCGAAGAAAAGATACCGACAATCGGATTGATAAAGTTGTTGGCCAGCTGGGAGATCATCACGAAGGTCCCCAAAGTGATCTGCCCTTGAGTCACAAAGTAGACCCCCAGGCTGAAAGGAATGATCACGCTGCAGACGTAGGCAAAAGAAGTGATGACTTCTGTCGTCACCATTTCCGCCTTTTTCATCTTGGCCAGGGCCGTTTCCATTCTCTGGCTGTAGTGGAGCATTCTACTGTAAATACTGTCTTCAGCGTCATAGAGTCTGGCAAAAGCGGCAAAATTGATGGTGTCCGTCATTGCCTCAGTATATTTGCTGTTCTCCCCTTCCCAGGCAGAAGAAGCAACTTCAATTTTTGGCCCGAAAATATTCTGCAAAAGGCCGGGAGCCAGGGAGGCGACCAGGAAGATCAAGGATAAAGCCCAGGAAGACAGCATGGCTGCCGCAGATGCCGCGATAAACTGCAAACCATTGAAAATAATATCCAGTTCAGCTTCCACCCGGTGACTTTCCACCTGCTTGAGGTCATTAGTCATAAAGGACAGGTCAAATTTGGGATCAGAATTATCTGAATACAACAAATATTTTGTTGCCTGCTCCTTGATCTTCAGGTTGACGTCCTTGATAATATTCGCCTGCATAATTTGGTAGATTAAGGCCAGGCAGGCAAAAAGGACAATACCCACAACTGCTTTAATAGTTAATTGTAATAAACTCCCCTTAGGATTTCCAGAAAAATTAATGAATTCCTGGAAGACATAAGCGATAAAAACCGCCTGCAGTGCCTTTGCGGCGGCGAAGACCGCAAAGACCAGCAACTTCCACTTGCTGGCATATTTTAACGTCATTTCTCTCCTCCTCGTAAATAATAAAGCATTTCCAAATATTCTTAAAATGATACTACCCAAAAATTAAAATGTCAATATGTGATTATGATTTTTTTAAAAAAGTTGTATACAAAAAGCGGCTCTGAAATAGAGTCGCTTTTCCAATACTTTTATTGTTTATACAATTACTTTTCGTTCTTCTTACGCCGGCCAAAGGCGAAGAGACTTGCACTGGCCAGCAGTGCCACAATCCCTGCCAAAAAGGCGGACTTATTCTGGCTTTCGCCGGTTTGCGGCAAAGTTGCGCTTGCTTTTTGCCAGTTGCCTTGGTTTCAGTCTTGCCAGCCGGAATTACGATAGTTTCGGTTTCCCCGGCGTCAGCCGGACTTTCACTTGGTTCGTCTTCGCTTGGAGTAGTCGGAGTTTCGCTCGGCTTGTTGTCGCTTGGAGTGGTTGGAGTTTCGCTCGGCTCGTTTGCTTCTTCCAAAGCTTCCAAAATAGCCAGGTGCTTCTTAGCTTCAGTAAGTGCCAAATCCGCAGCTTCCTTGTTTACGCTGGCCAGTTTGCTTTGTGCTGCCTTGTCTGCTGCAGAAGCTTTTTGGGCATCAGCAGTCTTTTCCTGCTTAGCCGCAGCAAGAGTTTCATTTGCCGTAGTCAAAGCTGCTTGCTTAGCAGACAGGTTGCTTTCGGCGCTTGCGAGTTCTTGTTTGGCTTGAACAAGCTTAGCGTCAGCGGCCTTGAGCGCGTCAGCCTTTTCATCAGCCGTCTTTTGAGCGGCAGAAGTTGCTTCTTGCGCCTTAGTCAATTTTTCCTTTTCAAGGCGTCATTGGCCACTACCTTAGGTAAAGCCTGGTATTTCTGCTCAGCTTCGCTTTCGGCTGCCTTCTTTGCAGCTAAGTCTTTATTTGCGGCGTCGCTGGCAGCCTTAGCCTCGTTATCCGTGTCAGTCAGTTCCTTAACCTGGCCGTTTACCTGGTCAACTGCCTTTTGCGCTTGATCAACCTTATCTTTAGCTTGGCTTACCTTGCCTTCTTGGTCAGCCAAAGCTGCTTGAGCTTCATCATCAGCCGTCTTGGCTGCTTGCGCCTTCTGGCTGGCTGAGTCTGCCGTCATTTCAGTTGCACTTGCTTCATCTTCAGCAGCCTTTTCTGCCTCTTGCGCGCTTGACAAGTTTTCCTCGCTCTTTTGGGCTTGGTCTGCCGCGCTTTTAGCTGCCTTATCAGCTTGGGCCTTCTTGTCAGTGGCCGCCTTAGCAGCAGCTTACGCCAAACTTGCTTAAATCATCTTGCGCCTTTTTCTGCGCTTCTTCAGCTTGACGCTGCCTTGACTAACCGCGCCTACACCGACCACGCCAATCCCGGCAGTCGCGACTACAGCAATTTTCCGTAAATCTTTTTTCGCTTTATTTTCCATATGACTCACCTCTATAAACACACAATAGTTCGAGATAACATCTCTTAACTTTTATTATACAAATAAGTCATTTACTGCTGAGCGCTTTCACGGAGGAATATTTGCATTTCTTTGTAAAATCACGTCAAAGGCGCAAAAAAGTCCCGCTTTTCAGCGAGACTTTTTTATAATATTAATTATACTATCTTTTGCAAATCAAGCCATTTGGTAGCGGTCTAAATCTTTAGAATAAACAACCGCTACTAAGCCTTTCTTCAAGGATAACCGGCAGCTATCCTTATCCGGCAAAAACTCATTAGAAGTAAAGGAGCGTAGATAGTCACCGCTATAAGGAGCCAGGTCATACAAAGCCCCCTCAATCGTCAAATCTTCTACTGGCAGAAGGCAGGTCACTCCAAAGTAGCTATAGTCCTGCTTCTTCATCTCATAGCTGCCAGCTTGCCGGTAAAAAATCAGATTCTGCTTGTCAATCAAGGTCAGCTGGTTAGCATACTTGCGCAGGTCCGGGTTCAAAATGCCAAAAGCATTGATCGCCGCGTGGTCAAGCCGGCCGCCAGTAGCCCCGTAAACCTTTAGCTGGTCAATCTTATAATCGCCAAAAGCAATCCCCAGCATCAATTCAGAATCGGTCCAGTCCTTCTTGGGCACCGAATAGCGGATATCCGCGACCGTCCCTTCTACCCAGGCCAGTTCATCAGCCTTCAGCGAGTCAAAATCCCCGATTGCCAAATCCGGCTTAAAGCCTAATTCCAGCAAAAGCAGGGCTCCCCGGTCGACCCCGATTAAAAGGCTTCCCTTAGCTTTCGCCTGCTTCAGCTGCTCCTTCAAATCAGCCGGCCATTCTTCCTTTGGCCCGCCAAGCAACACTGCCGCGTCCATCACAAAACACCCTACCCTAACTTATTTCATCACTTCAAATATTCCGGCATCCGGCCTTCCTCGATTTCCGTCCGCATGGCCAGATAGTCATCATAGCGGAAAGTAGCGATTTCACCTAGAGCCAGCTGATCCTTGACCGCGCACTTCGGTTCATGCAGGTGCTGGCAGCCCCGGA
>OIDR01000302.1_pt1 | contig 15921 bp, 10 predicted proteins | sample 1581641 | NCBI WGS metagenome assembly OIDR01 (sample SAMEA3882550, study PRJEB24775) | human gut metagenome | biome: human-associated habitat; feature: intestine environment; material: feces | place: Netherlands | collected 2009/2010
TGGCTGCGGCGGCGGAGACGCATCATCGAAAACAGACAACGGTTCAAAAGCAGACAACGGTTCTTCGGACGGTGCTGCTAAGATTGAAGGCTCAATTGTTGACGACAGCTACTTCGGCGATGAAGGTACAGACAGCAAGCCTGTAACTCTTAAGGTATGGGCTCCTGATGCTGCTGTAAGCCTTGTTAAAGAGCAGGTTGAGGCTTTCAAAAAGGCTTATCCTAACAGAAAGTTCAAGGAAATCTCAGTTGTAGCACAGGGCGAAAAAGATGCCGCTACAAATATGCTTAACGATGCTACAACAGCTGCAGATGTATTCAGCTTCCCGAGTGACCAGCTCAACAAGCTCGTTGACGCAGGCGTTATTTCTCAGGTTGCATTTAAGGATGCCGTAACAGAGGCTAATGATGAGGGAACTGTAAAAGCAGGTACACTTAATGGTACCCTCTACGCTTATCCTGAAACAAACGATAACGGTTACTATCTCGTTTATGATAAGTCAGTAGTTTCCGACGAGCAGGCTCAGACACTTGAGGGCATTCTTGATGCTTGTAAGAAGGCAGGCAAGAAGTTCATTATGAATGCCGGTGACGGTTACTATGCTTGTACTTTCGCTTTCACTGCAGGTGTTAAAATTGACGGTCTTGAAAAAGACGGTATTACACAGAAGTTTGTTAAATATGACGAAGATGAAGCTGTTAAAACACTTCAGGCTTTTGCAAAGCTCATCAAGGATTACAGAGGTACATTCCAATCGCTTGACGTTGCTAACATCGCTTCAGGTTTTGCAGGCGGTAAGTGTGGCGCAGGTATCGACGGTTCATGGGATACAGCTTCTAACCAGAAGGCTCTCGGTGACAACTTCGGTGCTGCAAAGCTTCCTACAATCAATGTCAACGGCACAGACAAGCAGCTTATCTCAATTTTCGGTTATAAGTACATCGGTGTAAACGGTTCTTCTAAGTTCCCGGCAACAGCTCAGATTCTTGCTCACTATCTTGCAGGTGAAGAGTGCCAGCTCCAGAGAACTGAGAAGCTCGGTTGGGGACCTTCAAACAAGAAGGTTCAGGAAAGCAAAGCTGTAACAGATTCTCCTGTTCTCAAGGCTATCGGTGAGCAGGCTAAGAATGCTTGTATACAGGTTAATATTGCTAATACATTCTGGGATCCTATGGCTAACCTTGGCAACAAGATCATCGCTGACACATGCGATCCTTCAGATGCAGCTGCTATGAAGAAGCTTCTTAACGAAACAATTTCTAACGTTAGGGATGAGGGCTAATCGTTAAGTAAGTTAAATTAAGTAAGTTAAATTGATTTAATTTAATCGATTAATTAGCTGCGGGACACTCCGAAAACGGAGTGTCCCGTAAAAAAAGAAAAAATGCGGACTGTCCGCTTGCGTTATCAATTTGTGTATTCGCCTGACTAATAATGTTTTATTACGAACGGCAACTGTTATAAGATAGCGTAAAAAGTATTATTAGTTTGGTGTATTAGAGAGATTTGCAAATTATTAAGGAGAGCGCCTAATGACATATGTTGAATACAAACAGCTCAATCCTTTCCAGAGATTTGCCTACAACACAAAGAAGTTTTTCTGTAACATTCCTCATGCCGTTGCCCATTTTTTTACAGCACTCGGCAAGGCAATAGTTAAGTTCTTCGTAGGCATCGGCAAGGGCTTTGCCAACTACGGCAAGACCTTCGTAAAAGGCGACTGGGCTACAAAACTTTCCTACCTTATTTTCGGTGTAGGTGATCTTAGCAAAGGTAAATATTACAAGGGTATTCTTTTCTTCGCTGTTGAAGTTCTCTATATCCTTTATATGGCATTTTTCGGTTGGGGATATCTCAAAATGTTCCCGACACTCGGTATTCAGGCTCAGAGAACTGAATATATCAACGGTATCATACCAAAGCAGGTACCCGGCGATAACTCAATGCTTATTCTGCTTTACTCGGTATTGACACTCGTAATCACAGTAGTGGTTTTCGCTATTTACATAGTAAACATCAAAGATGCGTACAGACATCAGATTATGAAGGCTAACGGTCAGAAACCGACTTCATTCAAATATGATATGAAGCAGTTCCTTGACGGTAAGTATCATATCACACTTATGTCATTCCCTGTACTTATGATCGGTATCTTCAATGTTCTGCCGCTCATATTTATGATTTTGATTGCATTTACCAACTATGATAAACAGCATATGCCTCCGGGAACACTGTTCACATGGATTGGTTTTGACAACTTCGGCTCACTCTTCAACCTCGTTGAAGGTGCTAAGAAGGGCTATACATTTATTAAGCTCACAGAATGGACTCTTATCTGGGCTGTTGCAGCTACATTCTCAAACTATATCCTTGGTTTGATCTTCGCTCTTATGATCAACAAGAAGGGTATCAAGTTTAAATCACTCTGGAGAACACTTTTCGTTATTACAATTGCTGTTCCTCAGTTCGTATCACTTCTTCTCATGAACCAGATGCTCCAGTCAAACGGTGCTATAAACATCCTGCTTTCAAACATTACAAACAGTCATGTTGAAATTCAGTGGCTGAATCAGGACGCGACGCTGGCTCGTTGGGTAGTTATCATCATTAACTGTTGGGTAGGTATTCCGTACACCATCCTCTCTATGTCGGGTATTCTTATGAATATTCCTGAGGATCTCTACGAATCTGCAAGAATTGACGGTGCAGGTCCTGTAAAGACATTTACGGCTATCACACTTCCGTATATGCTCTTTGTTACAACTCCTCAGCTCATTACCCAGTTTGTCGGCAACATCAATAACTTTAATGTTATTTACCTGTTGTCAAACGGTAGTCCGACGACCGAAAAATATTATCAGGCCGGTCAAACCGATATCCTTGTTACATGGCTCTTTAAGCTGACCATGGTCTCTCAGGACTACGGACTTGCCGCCGCGATAGGTATTTTGGTATTTGTTATTTGCGCAACGCTCTCACTCATTGTGTATAATAACTCAAAATCAATGAAGGATGAGGAGGCGTTCTCATGATAAAAAGTTACAAGTTAAGAAGACACATTGCGAACGCTTTTGTTTACCTGTTCCTTATTGTAATGGGTTTCATTTGGATTTCTCCGTTCATCTATCTTTTAATGCATTCATTCCGTGGCGGTGCTGAAATTTACGGAAGTACAATTATCCCGCAGGAATGGACACTCCAGAACTACATTGATTTGTTCACAGGCTCAGGCGGTACTGCAAGCCTTAACTTCCCGAGATGGTTCCTTAACACATTCGTAGTTGCTTGTTTCAGCTGCGTAATTTCTACAATTTCGGTTCTTATGGTTAGTTACGCATTCAGCCGACTCAGATTTAAGGCTCGTAAAAAGTTTATGAATGTTGGTATGATTCTCGGTATGTTCCCCGGCTTCATGACAATGATTGCTATTTACTATCTTCTCAAGGCAATGGGTCTTACTCAGACTCTTGTTGCTCTTGTAATCTGCTACAGCTGCGGTGCCGGTCTTGGCTTCCAGATTTCAAAAGGCTTCTTCGATACAATTCCAAGAGCACTTGACGAGGCGGCAACCATTGACGGTGCTACCAAAAACCAGATTTTCTGGAAGATTATTCTTCCTATGTCAAAGCCGATTGTTGTTTACACGGTTCTTACTTCATTTATCGGACCGTGGACAGACTTCATTCTTGCTAAGATTATCATGGGTGATGCTCGTGACAACTATACTGTTGCTATCGGTCTTCAGCTAATGATTGATCAGGACTTTAAGAACACATACTACAAGCAGTTCCTTGCAGGTTCTGTTGTTGTTGCTGTTCCGATTACACTTCTCTTCCTCAAGATGCAGAAGTATTATGTTGAAGGTGTAACAGCCGGCGGCGTAAAGGGTTAATCCAATATACAAAAGCTCTCACGGGCGGCAGTCACAGGCTGCCGCCCATTTTAAATTTACGGAGGATACTATGAAAAAAATTCTTTCCATTCTTCTTGCCGGTGCAATGCTTGCTGGCTGTGTGCTTACAGGCTGCTCTGATTCTTCATCATCAAAATCAGATTCATCCGACGGAAATACTGCAAAAGTTGCCGACCCGATTGAAGGCGTTAAGGCAACTGCATCAACCGATAAATACAGAAACTACTACGAAATTTTCGTAAACTCTTTCTGCGATTCAAACGGTGACGAAACAGGCGACCTTCAGGGAATCATCTCACAGCTTGACTACCTTAATGACGGCGATCCGAATTCAGGTGACGACCTCGGTGTTGACGCAATCTGGCTTACTCCGATTATGCCGTCAAAGTCATATCATAAGTATGATGTTGAAGATTATTACAATATTGATCCCGACTTCGGTACGCTCGACGATTTTGACAAGCTTATTGAAGAATGTCACAAGCGTGGCATAAATGTAATTCTTGACCTTGTTTTGAATCACGCATCTTCAAAAAATCCGCTTTTCACAAAGGCTGTTGAAGAGGTTGCCGATAATAAGCTTGACGGCAATGCCGAATATTTTGAAATTCACAAAGCCTCATATTTTGACAGCGATACACAGACTATCAGTCTTGGAAACGGTTATGCCTGTGAGGCGAACTTTTCTCAGGAGATGCCCGAATGGAATCTCAATTCTAAAAAGACGAGAGAAGAATTTACAAAAATTGCGAAATTCTGGCTTGACCGAGGAGTTGACGGTTTCAGACTTGATGCTTGCAAATACTTTACAAATAAGGAAACTGACGGAACAGAATTTCTCAAGTGGTTCTATGACACCTGCAAGGGCATTAAGAAAGATGTCTATATGGTTGGCGAGAACTGGACCGATGATTCCGATATTCAGGAGCTTTACAAATCCGGCATCGACAGCCAGTTTGCATTTAAGTTTTCAAGCTCAACAGGCACAATTATCAGCAACATCATTTCGCAGGGCGGTATGGCTACTGCCAAAAAAATTATGAACTACGATAACAAAATGACAGAGTCAAATCCCAATGCTATCAATGCAATGTTCCTTTCAAACCACGATCAGGTTCGTAGCGGAAACGCACTTGAATCTCAGGGACTTTCTTCTCAGAAACTTGCAGCCGCAGTTTATATGCTTGCGCCGGGTAATCCGTTCATCTATTACGGAGAGGAAATCGGCGTCAAGGCTCCGAATACCACAAACGATGCGGCATACAGAACACAGATGGTTTTTGACAGTGAGAACCTTCCCGATATTTATGTAAACGGTATCGGAGATGAGCCAGATGTGCCTACCGGCGGCGGTGTAAAACAGCAGCTTGCCGACAAGGATTCTCTCCTCAACTACTATCGTAGAATTATCACAATCAAAAATCAGAACCCCGAAATTGCAAGGGGCAGAATTGTAGGCACACAGGGCTTTGATGATAAGACAGTCGGCGCTTACTATGTTGAGTATGAGGATTCAAAGCTCCTCATTATTCATAACTTCAGCAAGAATGACGCCAAGGAGCTTACAATTACAGACGATATGATTAAGAATGCAACTCTCCGTGCTGACCTTATCCCCGAGAGCAGTTCAAAGCATACCGAGCTTAAAGACGGTAAAATCTCAGTACCGCCACAGTCAACGGTAATCATTAAGTCTGCTGAATGATTTTTTGTTCGTGCAGACAGTTATTTTGTAGCGGTATCACAGAAGCTTTGCAACATTTGTATAAGGATATATAAACCACAAAAGGCACATAACCGAAAACAATGACGGTTATGTGCCTTCTTGTTTTTGTAAGGCTGTTATTTCACAGCCCTACAAGTAATATCACAAAATGTTTGACAGATGTAATTTTATAAATGTCGCAAAATGACTGCTGTTTTGTAGGGGAAAACCTCGTTCTTCCGTGAGTAACGGCAGAAATTACATTTAAAAACAAATTTTATAAATTCTCAAATACATTGTTTATTACTACAAATGATAAAAATTGAAAATTCCGAAAAAATTTTTGTTTTCGTCACACAGTTGTCAATATTGGTGTGGTATAATAAAGTTACAACATAAGGGAACGGCAAACGTCGTCCCGATTAAACAGTGTATAAGTTTTTTTATTTGATATATTTTCCTCTCTCCTAAATAAAAATGAAAACGGAGGCTGTGAAGAACGAAGTCTTAAACTTCATTCTTTACAGCCTCTTTTTCATTACGGTGTGCCGCCGTTGTCAATTCGTGCAGACAATTTTTTGCTAGTCGCTGTGATTAATATACAGCTTTCATAATATCAAAACATATTCGTGGGAATGTATAATATTTATCAAGCATAAGCCCGCTTAAATTTTACAAAAAAATGCTTGACAAAAAGTGAGCGGATAGTTTATAATGTTTAATCGTGGGACATTCTGTAATTGCGCCCGTTTTTGGGGATATTATTGATGTTTCACATGGCTTTGCAAAAGCAAAGCAGTTTTATCAATTCTTATATTTTTTGAAAGGAGGACAAATAATGCCTACATTTAACCAGTTGGTACGCAAGGGCAGACAGGTTTCCGAGAAGAAGGCAAAGGCACCTGCTCTCTTAAAGGGTTGGAACTCAAAAAAGCGTGTTGCTATTGATCAGAGCTCCCCACAGAAGAGAGGTGTTTGTACTGCAGTAAAGACCGCTACACCTAAAAAGCCTAACTCAGCGCTCAGAAAGATTGCCAGAGTAAGACTTTCTAACGGTATTGAAGTCAGTTCCTATATTCCCGGCGTAGGTCACAACCTTCAGGAACACAGCGTTGTTCTTATCCGTGGTGGCCGTGTTAAGGACTTGCCTGGTGTTCGTTACCACATCGTTCGTGGTACACTCGATGCTCAGGGCGTTTCGGGCCGTATGCAGAGCCGTTCAAAGTACGGTGCTAAGCGTCCGAAGAAGGGTAAATAAGGAATTGACAAAACTCTCTTGACTTAAATTATTTAAGTTCTGCTATGCGGCAGGAATTTTACTATATATATTATGGTAGAATGTCTTGTTGGCATACGGGAGTTTGTCGCTTTCGAGTACCTATGATATCTCAATTATTGTGAAGGAGGGAAGCAAAGTGCCAAGAAGAGGTTCTATTGCGAAGCGTGACGTATTACCGGATCCGCTTTATAATTCAAAACTCGTAACTCGTCTTATCAACAACATTATGTACGACGGTAAAAAGGGCGTTGCTCAGAAAATTGTTTACGGTGCATTCGATATTATTGCTGAAAAGACAGGTAACAACCCGCTTGAGGTTTTTGAACAGGCTATGGAAAATGTAATGCCCGTTCTCGAAGTTAAAGCTCGTCGTGTCGGCGGTGCTACTTATCAGGTACCTATCGACGTAAGACCAGACAGACGTCAGGCATTAGCTCTTCGTTGGATTACTCTTTACTCTCGTAAGAGAAGTGAAAAGACTATGGAAGAGCGTCTTGCAAAAGAACTTATGGATGCAGCGAACAACACTGGTGCATCTGTAAAGAAAAAAGAAGATATGCACAAAATGGCAGAAGCAAACAAAGCTTTCGCACATTACAGATTCTAATAAGTTATTTACACAGGATGTGCTGCATAGATTATGCAGCCGTCCGGATACATTTTATAGGAGGAAAAAACCTTGGCTGGAAGAGAATATCCACTTGAGAGAACCAGAAATATTGGTATTATGGCCCACATTGATGCTGGTAAGACAACATTAACAGAGCGTATCCTTTATTACACTGGTGTAAATTACAAGATTGGTGATACTCATGAAGGTACTGCTACCATGGACTGGATGGAACAGGAGCAGGAAAGAGGTATCACAATCACTTCCGCTGCCACAACATGTCACTGGACTCTGGAAGAGAATTGTAAACCTAAAAAAGGTGCTTTAGAGCATCGTATCAATATTATTGATACCCCAGGACACGTTGACTTTACAGTAGAGGTAGAAAGATCTCTTCGTGTATTGGACAGCGCTGTTGGTGTCTTCTGTGCAAAGGGCGGTGTTGAACCACAGTCCGAAAATGTATGGCGTCAGGCAGACACCTATAATGTACCACGTATGGCATTCATCAATAAGATGGATATCATGGGTGCTGATTTCTACGGTGCAGTAGATCAGATCAAAACAAGATTAGGTAAAAACGCGATTCCTATTCAGCTTCCTATCGGTAAGGAAGATGACTTCAAGGGAATTATCGACTTAATGGAAATGAAAGCCTACATCTACAACGATGAGAAGGGTGAAGACATTGACATTATTGATATTCCAGAAGATATGAAGGATGATGCTGAATTATATCACACAGATATGGTTGAAAAAATCTGTGAAGCAGATGATGATTTAATGATGGCTTACCTTGATGGAGAAGAGCCAAGCGTTGAAGAGTTAAAGAGAGTTCTTCGTGAAGGAACATGTAACTGTACAATGGTTCCTGTTTGCTGTGGTACAGCTTACAGAAACAAAGGTGTACAGAAACTTCTTGACGCTATTATCGAATATCTGCCAGCTCCTACAGATGTAGAAGCCATCAAAGGTCAGGACTTAGAAGGTAATGAAGTAGAAGTTCCTGCATCTGACGATGCTCCATTTGCAGCTTTAGCATTCAAGATTATGACAGACCCATTCGTTGGAAAGCTTGCTTTCTTCCGTGTATATGCCGGAACAATGAACTCTGGTTCTTACATTTTAAATGCTACAAAAGGCAAAAAAGAGCGTGTTGGACGTATCCTTCAGATGCATGCCAACAAACGTCAGGAATTAGATAAAGTATACTCAGGAGATATCGCAGCAGCAGTTGGATTTAAGTTTACTACTACTGGTGATACAATCTGTGATGAACAGCATCCAGTAATTCTTGAGTCTATGGAATTCCCAGATCCAGTTATCGAGCTCGCTATCGAGCCTAAGACAAAAGCTGGACAGGGCAAGATGGCAGAAGCTCTTGCAAAACTTGCAGAAGAAGATCCTACTTTCCGCGCTCATACAGATCAGGAAACAGGACAGACAATCATCGCTGGTATGGGTGAGCTTCACCTTGAGATCATCGTTGACCGTCTCCTTCGTGAGTTCAAAGTAGAAGCTAACGTTGGTGCTCCACAGGTAGCATACAAAGAATCCTTCACAAAAGCAGTTGATATCGATTCTAAGTACGCTAAACAGTCCGGTGGACGTGGTCAGTACGGACACTGTAAAGTTCGTTTCGAGCCTATGGACGTTAACGGAGAAGAAACATTCAAATTCGATTCCGAAGTTGTTGGTGGTGCTATTCCTAAAGAATACATCCCTGCAGTTGGTGCTGGTATCGAAGAAGCAGCAAAAGCTGGTATCCTTGGTGGATTCCCTGTTGTTGGTGTACACGCTACAGTATACGACGGATCTTACCATGAAGTCGATTCTTCTGAAATGGCATTCAAGGTAGCTGGTTCCTTAGCATTCAAGGATGCTATGAAGAAAGCAGATCCTGCATTACTTGAGCCTATCATGAAGGTTGACGTAACAATGCCTGAAGAGTACATGGGTGATGTTATCGGTGATATCAACTCCCGTCGTGGACGTATCGAAGGTATGGAAGATGTAGGTGGCGGACGTATCGTTCATGGTTTTGTACCATTATCTGAAATGTTCGGATATTCTACAGACTTACGTTCAAGAACTCAGGGACGTGGTAACTACTCCATGTTCTTTGATCACTATGAAAAAGTTCCTAAGAACGTACAGGAAAAGATTCTGGATGCTCATTTAGCAGCTCAGAACAAATAATTTCATAGATAAAGATTATCTGTAAAGTTTTACTTGCAAATAATGTTAAAATGAAATATAATTACAGCAGGTGCGGCTTTATAGTCGCAGTCTGGCTGTGATTTGGAATCGTCTGGTCGATTCTTTGCCGGACGAGAATATTTAAAATTATAAAGACAGCCTATCAGGCGTAATTTTAAGGAGGAAATTCAAATGGCTAAAGCTAAGTTTGAGAGAACTAAACCACATTGTAATATTGGTACCATCGGACACGTTGACCATGGTAAAACAACTTTAACAGCTGCTATCACAAAAGTATTAGCTGAAAGAGTAGAAGGAAACGAAAAAGTAGATTTCGAAAACATCGATAAAGCTCCAGAAGAAAGAGAACGTGGTATCACAATCTCTACAGCTCACGTTGAGTACGAAACAGAGAAGAGACATTACGCACACGTTGACTGTCCAGGTCATGCCGATTATGTAAAGAACATGATCACTGGTGCTGCTCAGATGGATGGAGCTATCCTTGTAGTAGCTGCTACTGATGGTGTTATGGCTCAGACTAAAGAGCACATCTTATTATCCCGTCAGGTAGGTGTACCTTACATCGTAGTATTCATGAACAAATGTGATATGGTAGACGATGAAGAGTTACTTGAGTTAGTAGACATGGAAATCCGTGAATTATTAAACGAGTACGACTTCCCAGGAGATGACACTCCAATCATCCAGGGTTCAGCTCTTATGGCTCTTGAAGATCCTAACGGACCATGGGGAGACAAGATCATGGAACTCATGGACGCTGTTGATACATGGATTCCTAACCCAGAACGTGACACAGATAAGCCTTTCTTAATGCCTATCGAGGACATCTTCTCTATCACAGGTCGTGGTACTGTTGCAACTGGTAGAGTAGAGCGTGGTGTATTACACGTATCTGATGAAGTAGAAATCGTTGGTATCACAGACGAAACACGTAAAGTTGTTGTAACTGGTGTTGAAATGTTCCGTAAATTACTTGACGAAGCTCAGGCTGGTGACAACATCGGAGCTCTTCTTCGTGGTGTTCAGAGAGACGAAATTCAGCGTGGACAGGTATTAGCTCAGCCAGGTAGCGTAACATGCCATCATAAGTTCACAGCTCAGGTTTACGTTTTAACAAAAGATGAAGGTGGACGTCATACTCCTTTCTTCAACAACTACAGACCTCAGTTCTACTTCCGTACAACTGACGTAACAGGTGTTATCACTCTTCCAGAAGGAACAGAGATGTGCATGCCTGGTGATAACGTAGAGATGACAATCGAGCTCATCCATCCAGTAGCTATGGAGCAGGGTCTTACATTCGCTATCCGTGAGGGTGGACGTACAGTAGGATCTGGACGTGTTGCTACAGTTATCGAGTAATTACTTGTTAGTAGTGTAAATATCTAGTAAATTCAAGGGTTTCCGAGATTTCTCGGAAACCCTTTTTTACAGTTTAAAAGTATGTTATAGTAGGATTAATTGATGTAGTGGTGCCAAGTCATAATGTAGATGGAAAAGGATTTTTATGATGAAAATAGAAACAGAGCGATTATACATCCGCCATTTTGTGAATGAAGATGCTTCAATATGCTTCGAGGGATGGGGGACAGATGAGCATTTGGGTGATTTTATAATGGGATATCCAATGAATATGGATCAGATGAATTCTTTTGTAAATGCTATGGTGAAAAATACGAATACATGGGTAATTGTTGAAAAAGAAAGTGGTGCATGTATAGGATATATATCTTTTGATATACCATATCAAGAATTAAGGATTGGTGAAATTGGTTATGTTATTGGTGAAAAGTGGCATGGTAAAGGTTATGGCACTGAAGCTGTAAAAAAGATGATTTCAGAATACTTGTCAAAAGATAGACTGTATCTCATTGAGGCAAAATGTAATATAGATAATAAACCTTCGCTTAATCTGCTTGAAAAGGTAGGTTTTATTAAGGATGGGGTTTTAAGAAAAAGAAGAATTGATAAAAACACAGGGGAATATAGGGATTTGGTTGTTTATTCAATTACTACAAATGATAAATAAGCAACATGTTTATCGGGAGGAGAGTGTACGCTAATGAAAAATGAATTTTTAGAAGCATTAGGAAGCAATAATGCGAATAATAACACAGATTTATCATTGTATAGTAGATTTGTTGGAAATTGGTCGTTTACAATGACTACATATGATGAAGAGGGGAAGATTGAAGATACAAAAGAAGGTGAGTGGCTTTTTTCATATGTCATGGATGGGTATGGAATTCAAGATGTCTTCATTTGTCCCAAAAGAGGAGAATGGACAGAGGAAGATACTTTATACGGAGATTATGGAACAACAATACGAGTTCCAATGATAGATAATTCAAAAAAGTGGAATATAGTGTACGTTTCCAAATGGAGTGTTGATAGGTTAATCGCCGAAGAATTGGAGAATGATATTATACAAACAGGGATTAATAAAGATGCGAATGATACAACTATATGGCAATGGAATTTCAAAAATATTGAGAAGGATACATTTAGTTGGGAAAGTATCTATTCAAAAGATTGTGGAAAGACGTGGAAATATGCAACAAAGGTAGAAGCTAAAAGAGAAATGTAAATTAAATGATTTGAATAATAAATGTATTCTAAACTGTACCTAATATGTTTTCTGCCACAAAAGGTGCAAAATGGGGTAGGAAATGAAGTGATGGGGTAGAATATGTAATTGACATAGCGGTCTGAATGGCATATTATTCATACAAAGGTCTCCATTCACCTTATGGTTTTGAACTATAGAAGAGATGAACATTAAAGAAATTATTATGTTATAGTTTGGACTGGTCGAAAGACCTGAAAAACTCAGGAGGAACACAATGGTTAAACACATTATTTTATGGACACTCAAGGATGAGTACACAGAGGCACAGAAGAAGGAAATACGTGCCGGCATAAAGGAAGGCTTAGAGGGACTTAAAGGGCAGATTCCGGGAATGATCGACATTTCAGTACGCACAGATTATCTTCCGACATCTACAGTAGATGTGATGCTTGATACTACATTTGAGGATGCTGATGCACTTGCAGCGTATGCAAAGAATCCTAAGCATGTTGCAGTGGCGGATACCAGGGTGAGACCATTTACTGCAAATAGGGCATGTATGGATTTCGAGGTGTAATAAGCGGGAAATTAGTGTATTTGACTATAAATCATTTCCGAAATTAGGCGATATGTCAAAAATGACGAATATTGTCAAATTATCATTGAAATAGTACTATGGTAATGATATAATAATCTTACTGTATAGAACGAAACCTAAATGAGAAAGGGAGAATTACATATGGGTGAGGAAGCTAAAAGCAAAATAATGGAAATGCCACTTCAGCAGAGATTGAAATATGGCTATAAGAAAGTATTGGATATGCTGCTTGTATCGGGAGGCATATCAATTGTTGCAGTTTTATTGGTTTATTTTGGTGCAAAGGCTATCTTTGGTGCCGAGTCGGGAACAGTTGCTACATTTTTCCTGGTTATAGGACTGGCCAATGTAATAATAGTTGGAATTGTAGCTACAATGATTGCGAAAAAAATCAGTGATCAGGTTATTGATTCTGTGCTTGAGCCATTACAGCAGATTGAGGTAGTGGCAGGAGAGCTTGTTAATGGAAATCTTCACAGCAATCTGGAGTATCATTCAGATGATGAGGTTGGCAAACTTGCACATGACCTTAGAAAGTCTATCAGGACACTTGGCACATATATTGATGATATCGATCAGACTATGAGACAGTTTGCAGATGGCAATTTCAACTTTAAGCCACAGGTGGAGTGGAAAGGCGATTTTGTAGGAATTAAAGAATCAATTGTTGCTTTCGAGGAGAGCATGTCAGATACAGTAAGTGGTATCCAAAGAGCGGCAAATGAGGTTTCAAATGGTGCTGAGCAGGTAGCTGCCAGCTCAAGTGATCTGGCGCAGGGCGCAACAGACCAGGCCGCTGTTGTTGAGGAGCTTACAGCCACACTTGCTTCTGTAGCGGATCAGGTAGCTGAGAATGCCGAGCATGCAAAGGAAATCAGCCAGAAGGTTGATGGACTCGGAACTGAGATTATGGATAGCAACGGACAGATGCATGAGATGGTTACATCCATGAATGAAATCAATGAGGCATCTCAGGAGATTGGTAAAATCATCGCAACAATCAATGAGATTGCATCACAGACAAATCTTCTTGCACTCAATGCTTCAATCGAGGCAGCCAGAGCAGGAGAGGCAGGAAAAGGCTTTGCAGTTGTAGCAGACCAGGTTACTGTGCTTGCTGAGCAGAGTGCAAATGCTGCTAAGGAGTCGGCTGCTCTTATCGAGTCTTCGGTCAAGGCTGTTGAAAAAGGAATGGTTATTGCAGGCAAGACAGCATCACAGCTTGAGGAGGTTGCAGGCAATTCCAAGACTATCACAGATGAGGTTAATGGAATTGCAGAGACACTTGAGACACAGACAGATGCTATCAAGCAGATTAATAATGGTGTAGAGCAGATTAACGATGTAGTTCAGACCAACTCAGCTTCTTCACAGGAGTGTGCAGCTGCAAGTCAGGAGATGAGCAGTGAGGCAGAGAGCTTAAATGATCTTATACGTCATCTGAGAGTTGCTGAGCAGTAAGAATATTATATTGAATAGAATTATTGATGGTCACAATCAGCAGTGATTTGACGGTAACCGGATGTTACTGTTAAGACTGAGGTGTGAAGCAGCAATATTAATATCCCCACGTTTATTTCCATGTATATGGCGAAAAATGTGGGGATATGTTATTATATGAGTATGACATTGAAAGATAGAATACCAAAAGAATTTTATAGCTTATTCCGCACGAAAAATATGGATGCATATATGCAGATAGTTGTTGCGTTATATGAGGAGAATAACGAGGTCTATGCATCACTGGGACTGACACGTGAGGAGTGTCAGATAATCATAGCGGATACCATATCAAAAACAGGCATTGTATGGCAGACTGATTATAATGAAGATGAGAGTGATAAAGATAGTGGCAGCATGGATAATCATGATGATTATAATCCTGATTCCGAAATTGATGTTATATATGACCAGACCAGTTTCACATACACATTGACACCATCAGCTATATTGGGCAGGCTTATAAACTGGGGCTGGATCAGGAGTGATTTTGATGAAAAGCTCAACACATATGTGATTGCATTTCCTCAGTACAGCCAGATGTATGCTGAGCTGTTTAAAAAGCTGCTTGTGGATGATGACAGCAGGGAGCGCGAGAGCATATTGGCTGTTTACAGTGCGCTTTTTACATATTTTTCAGATCCGGAAAAAAATAATGATATTCTGAAAAATGCGTTGTACACGTCAAAAAATCTTGGTCAGCTTTTATCAAATATGCAGGATGGTATGAGGGCATATTTTGATGAGCTGTCACGTATGAAGGATTTTATAGGTATACAGAAGGTACTGATTAAGGAAATTAATAACAGTGATAGCAGACGTTATGCCATCCTTACAACCACGGATAGCTTTTATCGTTACAAGGAGGCTGTAAAGGAGCTTATAAGCAAAATCCTTAATCAGAACGATGACAGAAGGGCTGAGCTTGAGGGAATTCTTTCGCAGACTACACCCGGTACGTTTGAGAGAAAACGCTATGAGTACAGCGTGGAGTACTGTGATAAGGCAGGTGAGCTTGTTTATAAGGTGGAGCATGAGTTTGACCTGATTGAGAGAAAGTACAACAAGCTTATTGAGCAGAAGACGATTTTTGCAAAGAGGGCGCTTGCAAGGATACACTATATCCTGCAGGAAGGCGCAGATGACGAGGATAATATAGTAAAGCTCATTAACCTGATAGATAAGAGTGATAAAACAGATGAGATACTTGGGGCTCTTCGAAACAGAATGAAGTTCACCAGACAGTTTTACAATGTAACGGACGACAGTTTTCCGGGAAGAAGAGAGAGAGGAAGAAGTGAGTTTGTTCCGTTTGTTATTGACGATGCTTCGGCAGGCGAAGATGATATGGCAGATTTTGTGCCAAAGCCATTGTATACCAAAAAGGAGCTTCAAAGCTTCAGAGATAAAAATATGCGTGATGGCATGTTTGTGACAGATGAACAGACTGTAGAATCCATGGAGGATCTGGAAAAGCTTCTGTTTTTATGGCAGGAGGAGACCAATGAGCGCATGGGTGAGGAT
>OIDR01000311.1_pt1 | contig 15479 bp, 9 predicted proteins | sample 1581641 | NCBI WGS metagenome assembly OIDR01 (sample SAMEA3882550, study PRJEB24775) | human gut metagenome | biome: human-associated habitat; feature: intestine environment; material: feces | place: Netherlands | collected 2009/2010
GATGCGCGCTTGCGATACGTGTTTGCGATGCAAGGCAGCAATCCGATCCGTTGTTCGCTTCGTGTTCCATCATACCGGTACGAATGGCGTTTTTCCAACCATTTCAGGCGGTACTAAACCCTAAATCACCCGTATTCGTCACAACAAAAGCGGGTGAACCGTTGATCGCTCAACGACTCACCCGCCCGAACAAGCCCCGTTGCCTGTCTGCTGGCCCGCTCAGACCGCCATCGGCGTATCGGATTCGCGGAAGCGCAGCACGAGCGCCAGTCCGGCTCCGGCCATTACCAGGGCCGCGATGGTGAACAGCACGGTTCCCATGGCGCCGGTGAGCGGCAGCTGCGTGACGTTCTTCACGTTCTTGACCTGGATTGCCTTGTCGGACATGCCCTCGTCAAGCCTGCTTGCCAGACCGAGGTTGTTGGCGCCGACCAGCTTGAAGGTCGACTTGCCGGTTTCCTGGTTCACAGCTAGTTCGACGGTGAAGATCGGCACAAAGTTCTTCGCATAGCCGCTCACGAATCCGGTTTCCTTCAGCGTGTACTTGCCGGACTTCAAGCCCATGATTTTCACGTCGCCGGTGGTGGTTTCCACATCCGCGACAGCGCCGTTCTCGTTCGCTTCGGCAAGGCGGTATTCGCCATCCACAATCTTGATGAACTTGAGCGGGGTCTGCGAAACCTCGGTTCCCTCGAACACGTGGAACTTCGCTCCTGCGAGACCATTGGCATCGCTTCCGACACCGTACTTGTGGAAGGAGAAGCCCCCGGTATAGGAGTCGAATTCGACCGGCGTATTCCATACCTCGGTGTCACGGGACACGGCCGCCTTGTTGGTAACCTTGTTGCCCATGTCGATGATGTCCTTGTTGACCACGGCGGTGTAGGTGATGACCAGCTGGCCGCTCTTGTTGGCCAAGTCGAATTCCAGCACGGTGGTGGTCTTGCCGTCGGCTCCAACGGTCGGAACGGTCACGTAGGTGAACGGCATATTCGTTTCCGTGCCATCCGCGGCTCGAACAACGGCCTTGAAGTCCTTGTTGACCGTCAGGCCCTTGGATGCCACGTCCTTCACGAAGTACGGATATTTGTCGTAACCTTCGGCCGCGTTCGGAATATCCAGCGTGATGGTGTAGGCGACGGTCTGCCCAATGCTCACGCCTTCAGTGGTGGTAATCGTATCGGCCGTCTTGCCCGGCTGGTCGGGCTCGTTCTCGTTCTTGGCCACAAACATGCCGACAGCGTTAATCTTGCCCTGGCCGGTTGCCGGATCGCCCTTCACTTTGAATGTGGCGGCCACGCCGTTCAGCGTGGTGGCGACGATGACGTTGGTGCCTCGGCCACCCTCTCCATCCACATCGGTGATGAGATACCAGCCTTCTTCAAGCGAACCGATGGCAGCCGTACCGCCGTTGCCCGCAACGGTTTTGTCGGCAACGACGCCATCGCCAACCGCCAACGAGGCCGCGAATGTGCGGAACCATGCGGCGTCGTTATCGCCGGTCTTGGTTGCGGCGAACGCGGCCGGATTGCTGTCATATTCGGAGGGCATGCTGACAACGGGGTCCATGTTGTTGTTGGCGGCGGCCACCGCGTCGGTCACAACAGTCACCCAATCGGCGTCGGTGTCGACCTGCACGGCGTCACCGTCCACTGTCAGCGACGCGAACTTGTACGCGGAGTAGGTGTGCCCCTTCTGCGAATGCCGCACTTCGATCGATGCGCTGCCGGCCGCGTACGCTCCGGCCGTGCCGAACGCCATACCGCCCAGCAACGTTGCCGCCGCGGCGATTACTGCACAAAGCCTTCTCGTCTTCATGATGAGAGACCTCTCTTCCTTGGTTTGGTCGGCCTTGTTACCGCAGCCGATTGGTTGGTTTTATGGGAAGTTTCGTAAGTTGTGTTGCTCTTTAGTTGTGATTGAAAAATTGCGATTGCCGGATTGCGATCAGAGAATTGCGATTGCCGTCCGGCAGTTCCGTCACGGCCGTCCGCGCCCGATCAAAGCCAGTCCGACGATGCCCGCAAGCAGCAGCACCAGTGCCGTGACGCCGACCACGACCAGCCAGGTCCGTCCTTCCGATGCGCCGGATAGCGGCAGCGCGGCCACCGTCTCTTTCACGTTGGTGAACGAAGCTTCGTAGGTGGCGGTCTGTCCCTTGTCGAACGCGCTCCACATGTCGGCTCTGGTGATGCTGATCGGCACTGAGGTGACGTTGCCTTTCGCGTGATAGCCGGCGATGTTGCCTTCCGTGACGGTGTAGTCGCCTGCCATCACGCCACGGAATGTGTACTGCCATTCGCCGGTAGGCAGCTCGTCATCTTCGGAAAGGTCTTTGCCCAGCTTCGATGCGCCGCCCTGCATGAAATCGATGCGCAATGTGGCTCCGCTCGCCGGCATTCCGCCTTCCCAATGTTTCGTCACGACCACGTTGGCGGACGGCACCTGCAATACGGGATGCTGGTAGGCCGCGCAGGCGGACTGCTTGTCGAAGGTGTAACAGACCTGCGCCGACGCGTTCGATCGGAAGCCCGGCTTTCCTGCGGAAGTCGTGCCGGTGCCCGCGTCGCCGGTCGCGTCGTAGTTGATGCCGCCGTCGACCATATTGACCCGCGCGTAGGCGCTGTCGGTTGGCACTATGCCGTACGAGAGCGTGTAGGTCGCGTTGTGCAGCAGCTCGTAATCGCCGGCGAATTCGACGCGGATCTTGCCGTTGCCGGCGTCGCTGTACCACAATGTGTAATCACGTTCCAGCACTGGAGGCGTAGCCCCCGAAGGCAGATTCGTCACGTTGAGCGTCACGCCGCCGGTCACCCGGTAGTAGGTCGCTCCGCCGAAGTTCCGCATGCTGGCCATGTTCCAGACAACGCCATCGACCTGCGCGTATTCGGACAGCTCGTCGACGATCGAGACGCCGCTGTAGGCGCTTCCCGTGGTGATTTCCTTCTGGATGTCGTCGAAGATCTTCGTCAGGTCGTCAGCGCTGTTGGTGGCCTTGTAGTAGCCGAGGTTGCCGCCCGTACCCCAATTGGTTTTGTTGTACGCGGTGGCGTTCGGATAGTTGCTGGACACGGCGTGCATGAACTGGTTGGCTTGGTCGTTCTCCCAGTTGTCGAACGATTGCTGCTCCGGATTGGCGCCTTCGAAGATGCCGATGCTGTAGATGAGCGTGCCGGCCGATTTCATGGCGAGCGCGGTTGTCACGGCGTCATTGGCGACTCTCGTGCTAAAAGTGTTTTGCGTGGTCGGCACACCGTCCGCGAAGAAAATGACGATTTTCTTCGCGCCTGGCCTTGCCCGCAGCAATGCCGTCTGCGCGGCGGCCATGCCTTTGTCCGCAGGGGTCGCGCCATTGGCGGACAGCCTGCTCACCGATGATTTCAGAGCGGCGGTATCGCTGGTCAGGGAACTCACCACGCCGGATGTCTGCCCGAATTGAGCGATGGCGATTCGCACTTTGCTGTTTTCGTCCTGGATGGTGTCGTTGGTGGTCTCGGTGGCGTCGATGAAGCTGGTCGCCGCTTCTTTCAGCGCCGTCAACCGCTTCGGATTCGATTTGTTGCATCCTCTTTGGCTTCCGTCCATGCAGTAGTTCATCGATCCGGACGTGTCCAGTACGAGCACCACTTCGATTTTCTCCGTGACCTCATGGCTTTCACGGGTGTCCTTGCCCACCACGTTGAGGTTCAGTGTGTATTTGCCGCCGCCGTTGTATGTGATGCTTTTCGCGTGATCCGGCTGCGGCACGGCGACGTTACGCGCGGCACGCATCACGGTTTTGCGATTGAAGGTGAAGCGATCGCGCATGATGTGTTCGTCGGCGTCGGCATCGTCTTTGGCAGCATCGTCTTTGGCAGCATCATTCTTGTCGTTATCGTTGCCGTTTTGAGCCGACGCGAAAGCCTTGTCGGCGTTATCCTTGTCGGCGTCATTCTTACCGTTCTTGTCGGCATCGTCGGCATCTTCAGCAGTGTTGCCATCGTTGTCAGCATCGTCCGCATCGCCGGTTTTGCCGTCATCGGCTGTCGCGCCCGCATCGCCATTCGCCACAGCATCCGTGCGATTTTCGCCGGCATGGTCGTTTCGATCGCCGTCTTGAGTCGGTGCAGCACCATTTGCAGGTACGTCAGCGTTCTCAGCCGTCGGCTGCCTAACCGCCTGCCGTTCCTGCTCCTTCTGCTCATTCGGCTGTTCCGTCTTATCGCACGGCTGCCGCTGTTCCGGCATCGTCTCCGACGGTTGTTCCGGTTGCGATTGCGACTGCAGTTGCGATTGCGCTTGTTCGTTCGATGGCTGATGCGATTCACCGTCGTCCGTAAGGCATTGTGCGTCGTCATCGTCCGTTGCGGACTGTCCGGCAACATCTTGCCCGGCAATGTCGGCAACGTCCGATCCGACTGCGTTTTCAGCATCGGATTGTTGCGTCGATTCCGGCTGGCTCGCTGCGGATTCGGCGGCCACGTTGCCGCCATCCGTCACCGTTTCGTCGGCGAACGCGGTCGCGCCGGCTCCCGTGGTGCCGGCCAGCATCGCAATCGTGACAAGCAATGCGGTGAATTTTCCCATCCGCGCGCCACACCGGCTTATGAAGCCGGCAAGCGGGTCCTTCATCCACTTCATGACATGTCCATCTCTCATGGCGCTGCGGCGAATTGCCTATGCGCCTCCATGCCTTGAACCTTATGGATGAACGTTTTGAAACCCGTCCCCTCCATTGATGGGTTCGGGGAACGTGCGGACCCGCGAAAATCGCGGCCTTCCCCCTTATCCTTTACGCGGCCAGGCGGAAGCGTGCCGCATGATTCGGTGTCGGGGCCGCATCGACCGCACGACCATGCAGCACAACAGCATGCCGCCCATCGTGCAAACGATGGTCATGGCGAGCGCGCCCAGTTCGGTCGCACGTTCGTCGCGCACGTCGGCCGGATCTGGCGCGGGCAGCGGTATTGCGACGCGATGCCCGGAGACTAGCAGCCGATGCGTGTTGATGCCGTATGGCGTGCAGGTCATCAACGTCAGCCGGTCTTCGCCGGGCACGATTTTCAACCGTGAGACGTCGTCCGGTTCGATCACGCTGATTCGGTCCACTTCGTATCCCAGCGTCTCGTCCATCACTTTGATGTACATGAAATCGCCGTCGTGCAGTTCGTCGAGCCGTGTGAACATCAACGATTTGACCAGGCCGCGATGCCCAGTGACCACCGTATGCGAGCCAGTGCCGCCGACCGGCAGGCTGGTGCCGTACAGATGCCCTGCGCCGACGGCGAGCACCGGTTCGGACGTACCATGCCGAATCGGCAGTTCCACGCCGATTTTGGGCACCAATACCGTGCCCATGATGCCTGCGCCGGAATCCAGCAGGCCCTGATAGTTCGCGTCCGTGTCCGCCGCGGAAAGCCCGGCACCGCCGGAAGGCGCCGAATCGTCGGCGGTATCAGCATCTCCGGCAGTGCCAGCCGGTCTGGTAGTGAACGGATCGGCCGCCTCGCCCAATACCGGCTGTCCTTCCACGGCAAGCCGCCGATTGTATGCGCGCGCCCGTTCCAACTCCTCCATCGCCATCGGATACGGCCATCCGGCAACCGTGCGAGCCGCCGAATCGGATGTCTCGGCCAAGCGCCGCGCGGAATGCGCCTGCATGGCGAACGGCAACGACGCGACCACCACCGCGCCCACGATCAGCAGCACGGACACGCACCGCACCAATATGAAACGAATCCGCCGCAGCCTGCGCGCGCGAACCACATCGGCAATGTCAATCGCCTCGTAAAACGACGGCGTTCCAGCGAACGTTCCAGCAGACGTTCCAGCGAACGCAACAGTTCCGGCATGACCACTGTCGGCAGCTGCACCGGCATCAGATCCGACTCCGGCGCCATTGCCGATGCCATCGTTATCGTCACCGGCATCATAGGAATCAGCCGAGGCGCCCGCCACGGCACCGAACAGCCGCATGGGCGAACGCAGCACCGCATGCGCATGCACGTAGGAATCCGTCCTGCGGGCGAGCAGACGGACGGGTTTACTCATCAATCGAGAGGCAGACCAAAACATGGGTTTCTCCTTCGAACACACCCATGTTCACACCCGCCATACGAAAGCCCTTGCCCCCTATAGGAGGGCTTACCCCTAGAAAGACAACGGTTTCAGGCACGAAACCGGCAATTTTGGCACCAAACCGCGCAGCACCCCACCTACCGGCGGAACGCAGCTCAGACAAGCCGTTTTTCAGAGGAATGCAAGTCAGACGAATGTAAGCCAGACGAATGCAATCCAGGCGGACGAGCCTCGCAAATCCTTAAAAAAACAGAAAAAGTCAAAGAAAGCGCTCAGATGAACGCACGCTCACCGAAAATCGCAGTGCCGACGCGCACGATGGTGGAACCTTCGGCGATGGCCAGTTCCATGTCGCCGGTCATGCCCATCGACAGTTCCCGGCAACGGTCCGTGCCCGGTTCGCCGGATGCGAGGATGAGGTCGCGGGTCTTGCGCAGGTGCGAGAAACCGCGGCGAATCACCGTTTCGTCGTACACATGCGCGCCGATCGTCATCAGTCCCTGCAATTCGATGCCGTCCAACGTGCCGATTTTCTGCGCGATGCGGATGGCGTGCGCCGGATCGCAACCGGATTTCGATTCCTCGCCGGATTCGTTGACTTCCAGCAGCACGCCGACAGTAATACCGCGAGCCACGGCTCTACGTGAAATTTTTTCTGCCAAATCGATTGAATCGACCGATTCGATAGTGTCGACCACCGGCAGCACTTTGCCGATTTTATTGCTTTGCAGCTGGCCGATCAGGTGGAATGGAATATGCTCCGCCGCAGCATCCGGCGCGACGCCTGCGACGCCCAGCGAAAACCCGCGTTCCGCGCATCGCCGTGCCAGCCCTTCGGCCTTCGCCGTCACTTCCTGCGGACGGTTCTCGCCGATCATGCGCACGCCGGCATCAATCGCAACCATGATTTCGCCGATGTCGCGCGTCTTCGTGGCGGCCAGCAGGCGCACGGAGCCGGCTTCGCGTCCGGCTTGTTCCTCAGCTGCCGCGATGCGGTCGAGCACACGATGCACGCCGTCCGTGATCTCACGTGCGCGCGCATCGTCGATCACCTCGTTGGCGAGGTTCTTGTGATCCATGTATGCAGTCATCGTCCACCTCTCGCAAGTTCATTCGACCGCCGGTCCGCGGCCGGCACCACCGTTTCCGGCATGTCGGCTGATATTTCGATACCAGTGTTACCAGAAAACCGCCGACAACGTATAAAGAAGCCCGCGCGATGACCTGAAGTGAAGCGATAAAGCGGTCATAAATTCGCGCGGGCTATAAAACCAGACGGCAGTAGAAGGGGGACTTCAAAGACTCCGTCTACGCATTTAATGTATCAGATAAATGCGCGCGAACCGCCGGAAAAAACCAATAAATCTGAAAACTTTTTTTCAGATTTTATCCCCCTTGCGCAGCCCCTCCACCAAACGCTCCAATTTATCGACGCGATCGCTCAACACCATCACCTGGCATACCAGCGATTGAATCTTGCCCAACGGCACTTCCGACATCGCATTGTGGTTGTCCACAGCCGTATCATGCGGTTCCGGCTCTTCGGCCGCCTTGCGCATGATGTCCTCGTCACGCTTCCAGCGTGCGATATTGCGTTCGATGCGCTTGTGCCCGATGACCGATGGGCTCAATCCCGCGGAAATGAAGATCGCAGTCGGCTTCTCCCCCTGCAGATACCGCCTCATGCAGTCGATTTGGAATTCCCTCGCATACGTGATTCTGCTGTCCGTCACCGCGTCGATCGACGGCAATGTACGCAGGTATTCGATTTCCGCTCTACTGAACTGTCGCTTCGTCATATTCGCCCCTTGTAAATCCCCTTTTGACCAGCCATACCGATAACGCATAGACCGAATTGCCGAAATCACCACCCAGAATACCGGATGACGCACACCACCTTACGCACACCCCAAACGAAACGCGCGGCCCGTATCACCATGCGCTAAATATCCTTCTCACACTGTGAGATATCTCACAGCGACGGCACGTTTCCGGAGCACGCTGCAACCTCGGCATGGCACGTCACGGCACGTCCAGCAACGCATTCCACAATCGCGTCCCACGAAACCCGCCGTTCCGGCCGCCGATGCAGGTACAGTTGCAAGCATCGGCGCAACCGGTCTCTGCATCGGCAACACCGAACCGCCCGCCAACGACAGGAAGGAACCCCGTGCCAGGTCGTTTCGCACCCACCCCATCAGGCCGCATGCACATCGGCAACATCTATGCGATGCTCGGAGCATGGCTGTCCGCGCGCAGCCGCGGCGACGGCATGCTGCTGCGCATCGAAGACATCGACGAACCGCGCGTGGTGCCCGGCGCGGCCGAACTGATGATGGACGATCTGCATTGGCTTGGCTTGGATTGGGACGGCGATCCGGTGTTCCAATCCGCTCGGCACGACCTGTACCGTGAGGCGCTGCATTGCTTGGAAAACCTGACGATTGACGACGCATACGATTCGCCGTTTGACGAGCGCAACAACCACGCCCCCGCAGTCGGCAGCGCAGCCAACAACGCAATCGCTGGCACAACCCCGCTGATTTACCCTTGCTTCTGCTCGCGCGCCGACATCCGCGCAGCCTCCGCACCGCAGGAAGGCGACCGTTTCATGGTGTATCCCGGCACGTGCCGCCGGCTTATCGCCAGCAATCCGGATACCGTCCGGCAGCGGCTGGCCAACGGCGACCGCCATTCGCTGCGCATCGCCATGCCCGCCGACACAAACCCGCACGCAACCGTCCAATTCGATGACGCAGTGTTCGGCCATCAGGAATTCAATCTGGCGCACGACGTCGGCGACACCATCGTGCGCCGCGCCGACGGCCTGTTCTCCTACCAGCTGGTGGTGGTCGTGGATGATCTTGACATGGGCGTCGACGACATCGTGCGCGGCCGCGACCTGCTCCGATCGAACGCCCTGCAAATCGCCATTCGCCGAGCGCTTATCAAGGCGGGATTCCGCAAGGCGAAAACGCAGGCTTCTGCACCATCGCAGCACGCACCACAATCGCAATACACCCCATATAACCCCGAAAACCCACGGTACGCGCATCTGCCGCTTATCGACAACGCGGCCGGCCGCAGGCTCGCCAAACGCGAGCGTTCTTTGGATATGGGGGCGCTGCGCGCGCATGGCGTCACCGCGGAGCAGGTTGTCGGCTATTGTGCGTGGCTGCTTGGTTTGCAGGGCGATTCCGCGCATACCAGTCCGCAGCCGATGAGCGCCGTCGAGGCGTTGCAGGAGTTCGATTGGGGTAAGGTACGGGCCGATACGGCCGACCGCAGTATCAGCCAAGACGATTTCGACGCGTATTTCGGCTTGTGACAACGGCTGGCCGGATCTCGCCGAATTGCCGAGACGACCCGGTCAGTCCGGGAAACAGCAGAAAGCAGCAGAAAATAACGGGAAGCAGTCGACGTTCAGCCGATCCACAGCTCCGAGTCAAGCGGATATTCGTTGACCTTGCAGCCGTCCAAATGCATGGATTGCTCCTGCATCAGCGGCGCCAACTGGCCTTCGCCGGCGCAGGTCGTTTCGTTGTCAATGTGCCCCAGCCGGTGTCCGACCTCATGGTTGATCACCATCGTGCGGTATCGCGCCAGGTTGCCGCCGGCGGCGAGCCATTGTTGCGTGCCACCGTTCCAACGGTCGTCGTTGACGATCACGTTGTTGTCGACCCTGCAGCTGTATTCCACCGAGCATGATGGCGAGAACGACGTCATTTCCGACGCTTGGGACAGCACGAGATTGAAATCGCAGTTGCCGTCCGTGGATTGGTCGAATATGGCTCCGGCGCGTGGCCATCCGTGTTCGTCGTTGAGGATGCGGAACGCCGCGTTGCCGAATTCGTCGGCCGAACCGACGTTTCCTTTGGTTGCGATGCAGTAATGGTATTGCGTTACCGGTTTGCCGCTGTTTTGCGCGGTTTCCTGCGCTTTGTTCAGAATCGCGGTTTTCTCGTCGTCGCTCAGTGCCGCCGATTGCGCGCTCACCGCTTTGGCGACGGCCTGCTCTTCCTGCGATTGTTTGGTTTCCGGTTTGGTTTTTTTGGCCGTCTTATGCTGATTGGTTTTGGCTGTTTTCTTGGCTGGCTTCTTGGCCGACGTCGAATGCGTGGCTTGTGCCGTCGTCTGCGTGTTCGGCGTCATGCGGACCAGCAGTGCGTGCACGCTGCAGGACGTCATCGATGCGATCAGCAGGAACAGCACGAGCACCAGCGCGGCGGCCCTGCGGATGCGAAACGCCTCAAGCCGTTCCCGTTGGCCCATTGTGGCGTCGGCTTTCGGATCGAGCGCACGTATGATACGACGAATCCGCTTCAATCCAGCCTCCCGATATGGTGATGTTTCTCTCTTCGGCAACAGTACCAGTCTCAGTCAACATGCCGAAGCCGCCGACCGCCATGCATACCACCTATGCGTAAGGCCCGCGATTCCGGAGGGAATCACGGGCCTTACCAGCATGTCAGACGAATGCCGGCAATCGTCAAAGTAATGCTCAGGCGAACAGCACCTTGAACAGGAACGCGCCGACGATCGCGCCTGCGATCGGGGCCACGACCGGAATCCAGGCCTCGCCCCAGCGGGAATCGCCCTTGTTCGGAATCGGCAGGATGGCGTGCAGGAGGCGCGGCATGAGGTCGCGGGCAGGGTTCAGACCAGGGCCGGTCGGGCCGCCCATGGAGGTCACGAGGCCCCACACGATGAAGCCGACGACGATGGATGCGGCGGCCGGGTTCGCCTTGCCCCACGGCAGGGACAGGCAGCACAGGGCGCCGAGCACCAGCATGAAGGTGCCGAAGAACTCGTTGAGGAAGTAGTTCACGCGGTCGTTGTGCGCGTCGGTGGTGCAGAAGGTGCCGAGGATGGCTTCGGCATCGTCGGTGTCCTTGTAGTGCGGCAGGTAGGTGACGTACACGATGAGCTGGCCCGCCACTGCGCCGAGCAGCTGGGCGATGATGTACGGCAGGACCTCGTTCCACGGGAACATGCCGTTGACGGCCTGCGCGAGGGTCATGGCCGGGTTGATGTGGGCGCCGGAGACGCCGCCGAACATCAGGACCGGGAACATGACGCCGAAGCCGTAGCCCATGGCGATGTTCAGCCAGCCGGCATGGTAGCCCTTGGTGTTTTTCAGTTCCGCGTTGGCGACAGCGCCGTTGCCGAAGACCATCAGCACGGCGGTGCCGACGAATTCCGCGGCAAGCTTGGTGAAGAGTGTGTATTCCACTGCAGTTTCCTCTATTGCTTCTTCTCTAACGATTCTTACGATTCGTGCGATTCGAGATGAATTGCGATTCCGCTCTGGGCGGACAACAGCGCACTACCTTACTCCGCACGGAGGAAGTAACGCGGCTTTGGGTGGACGCATGTCCGAAATACGAAAAAGACCCAAGCCATTGGCTTGGGTCTTGTCTGTGCCCCCTCAGGGATTCGAACCCTGGACACGCTGATTAAGAGTCAGCTGCTCTAACCAACTGAGCTAAAGGGGCGTTGGTCTTGGCGAGGTTTTTGTTCTCGCTGAGCACATGGAGTAAATATACTCAGAATCGGAAAGAACGCAACCCTCGGCGTGTCGCAATCATAAAACCGCTATTTTCCAACGTTTTCAGCAAATCGCCATCTATGGTGCACATCGCGTCATACGACGAAAAATGCGGCGCGATGGCGCCCTAAAATCCAAGTAATCACATTTTCTTCACATTCTGGCGCAATGCAACCACTCCGACAGTCAACGGCACGAACTTTTCCATCACACATTTCCACCGCGGCGAGCCGAATAGCACGCATCATCGTCGAGCCCGTCGGCGCGCCAGAGGCCCTTTATAATAAGGACCATGGCGCGTCACAGGAGTATATGACGCGCATCAAGAAGGAGAAAGGCTTACCTATGGCATGCCCAAATTGCGGTCAGCCGACCATCGAAGGCGCTAAATTCTGCGCCTCGTGCGGCTCACCGCTCACCCAAACGACCGCGGCGGCACCGCAAGCGCCGGCCGCGCCGGAATCCGATGACGGCACCATGCTGTCTTCCGCGCCGCACATGGCACCGGCCCCGCAGATGCCGACCGCTGCCGTCCCGCTGCCCAATAGCGCCGCACCGGCAGCTCCGCAAACCACCGTCCCGCAGCCCACCACACCGCAACCGGCGACGCAAGCACAGCCGACCGCTCAGGCGCAGGCAACGCAAACGGTGGCACCACAGGCCGCGCCGACGCAGCAGTTCCAGTATGCGCCATCCCCGGCCCCGCAGCCGGCAGCAGCGCCGCAGCCAAGCCAGCCGACCCAGCAAATCGCCCGTCCGGCGGCCGATCCCACCATCACCGCGCTGACCACACCGCAGTCCATGAAGACCATGGGCGCCAGCCTCGGCATCGGTCTCGGCGCGAGCGTGGTGTTCGCGCTGCTCGCATCGATCGTCTTCTTCATGGGCAATGCCGCGGCCAGCAACGGGCTTGCCGGCATTCCGGGCTTTTCCGACACCGCCTCCTTCCTGGGCAACAACGGTGTGTCCGGCTCCGGCCCGAATTTCTTCCAGATTCTCTTCACCGTGATGACGCTCGGCGTTGGCGGTTCGCTGAATCTCAAAACCAGCTCCCAGGGCTTCTCGCTGAGCAATCTCGGCATTGACGCCTCGCACGTCAGCGTGACGCTGCCGGTCGGACTGCCCGGCGTGGCATTGGCGATCGGCGCCGCGTTCGGCGCATACATGCTGGCACGCAGGTTCGCGCTTCGTTTCAAGTGGACGGGCGTCATCAGCTCGCTGATCGTCGGCGTGCTGTCCGGCCTGGTGCTGCTGGTCTTCGCCGCCATCTTCCCGGTGACGGTGGGTGGTTCCTACAGCGACTATTCCGCTTCCGCGTCGCTTTCCGGCGTGTCCTTCCGCACGTTCTGCATGGCGTTCCTGCTGTCGGCGGCCGGTGCGCTGGCCGGCTACGCGTTGGCACAGTATGCGGGCGATTCGGGTAACGTCTTCTCCGCCGCTTGGCGTTGGGCGCACCGCGCTCGTGGCTTCGTGCGCACGCTGGTCGAATCGTTTGCGATCTACGGCGTGCTGTTCCTGGTGCTTGGCCTGGTGGCGACGATCGCCATGTCCGCCGCGAACCATCTCGGCGCAGGCGGTCTGCTGCTGGTTCCGCTGCTGTTCCCGGCTCTGCCGCTTATGCTGATTTCGCTGTCCTCGTTCGGCGGCATCGCCTTCTCGACGTCCAGCTACAGCGTCCATACGATCACGTTGTTCAACGTGTCCTCCCTCAGCCAGTATGGCTGGATTCTGTGGATCTGCTTCGTGCTGTTCCTGCTTGCCACGTTCTATATCGCGCTGCGTGAGACCGCGCGCAATATGTACGACCCGTATTACGCGGGCTGGCAGCATACGTGGAAGGCTCCGGTGGCCGCGATGGTGTTCTGGCTGGCCGCGGAGTTCCTGTTCACTTATTTCGCGGCGGGATACGCCTCGTCCAGCATGTCGATGACGACCCCGATGTGGTATTTCCTCGTCGCCGGCATCTGGGCGTTCCTGATCGAGGTGGCCGCGATGACGTTCGGTCCGACGCTGGTGGCGTCCCTGCCGGGCATGTGGCGGATCATCGTCGGTGGCACCGTGCAGCAGACCCCGCAGAACGTGGTCGATTACGTCAAGTCCTGCGATCCGTCCTACGGCATGAAGAAGACCTCTGCCACGGCGAGCGGCACGACCGCAACAGCGACCATGCCGACGGCTTCGGCTGCCGCACAGCCGGCCAATCCAACTACTCCGGCAGCTCCGGCCGCATCGGTCCCCCAGCCCGCGACGCCGGCTGCGCCAATGCCCGCGCCCACCGCAACGCCTGTTTCACAGGCCGTTCCACAACCGGTCGCCCCGACGTCCATGCCCAATACGACAACGGGCAACACGGCAACGGGTGCGGTGCCGCTGCCGCAATCGCCAGCAGGCACGGCTTCTATGCCGGTCGCAGCTCCGGGGGCAGGTCAGCCGCTCGACCCAAAAACTAAGAAGACGATCCTTATCGGCGGCATCGTGATCGGTGCCCTGATTGTGTTGGGCATTGTCTACGGTGTGCTCAACTCGACCGTCTTCAGCGCGAAATCCGTGGCGCAGAGCTATCTGACGGCGATTGCCGACGGCAAGTATGGCAAAGCCAATGGCATCGCCGATCCGCAGGTGGGCAAGGACCAGCTCAAGCTGCTGTCCGACACCGTAGCGAAGGCCGACAACGCCACGATCGCCAACCCGCATATCGATAGTGTCAAAACCGTCGAAGGCGTGGCCAAGGTCAACGTGACGTATTCGCTGAACGGCAAGAACGTCAACGATTCGCTCACCATCAACAAGGACGGGTCGAAGTTCCTGCTGTTCCCGAATTGGAAGATCTCGAGCCCACTGCTCAAGACCATCACCGTGTCGGTGCCCAATGCCGTGGAATCGTTGTCCGTCAACGGTGTTGACGTGACCGCGAAGAATGCGGAGAAGTCGGACAGCAGCACGTGGACGTTGCGCGTCTACCCGGGTTCGTACAAGGTGTCGATCGGCAAGTCGGGGTATGTCACCAGCGGCATCACCATGGTGCGCACGAACGCGGACTCCGATGCCGCCGATCTCAAGATCATGCCTACGGCCAAGCTTAAGGAGGACTTGAGCAAGGCCGTGAACGCCAAGCTGGACGAATGCGCGAAGTCCACCGACTACGCGCCGGAAGGCTGCCCGTTCGGCTTCGACCTGTACGACGAGGACTACTACCGCAACTTCGCGTGGTCCATCAGCGTCTATCCGAAACTGTCCGACATCGATCTCGATTACGGCACGTTCTCCACCCGGCAGGGCAAGGCGAAGTGCACGTATGAAGAGAAGCATTTCGACGATTCGTGGGAGTCTCAGGACGACAGCACCCACTTCACCGTCAACGGCAGCTTCAGCATCAGGGATGGCAAGCTCAGCGTCACGATTGACGATGAGGACTGATGCCGGCTAAAGAGCGGATATAGGAAAATCCCCCGCACCAATCGGTACGGGGGATTTTCGATGCTTAAGCTCAGACGTGTTTCAGCCTGAAGTCATTCACCGCCGGTCCGTAAGGACGTCGAGCGGTGAATGGGGCGAAATCACTCAGCGACGACCTTCACGAAGAAGTTGGCGGTGATTTCCGGGTGCAGGGCGACGGTTGCCGGGAAGTCACCGGTGGTCTTGATCGGCTCAACGGTGATGTTCTTCGGGTTGACCTCAACCTTGGAGGAGAGCGCGATGGCGATCTTCTCTGCGGAGATGCCGCCGAACAGCTTGCCGGACTCGGAGACCTTGGCAGCGATTTCGACGGTGGAGCCCTCGATGATTTCCTTGGCGGCAACAGCCTCTTCGCGGGTGGCGACGGCCTTGGCCAGACGAGCGCGCTTCATGGCCTCGATCTGGGCGGCAGCGTTCT
>OIDR01000320.1_pt1 | contig 15357 bp, 10 predicted proteins | sample 1581641 | NCBI WGS metagenome assembly OIDR01 (sample SAMEA3882550, study PRJEB24775) | human gut metagenome | biome: human-associated habitat; feature: intestine environment; material: feces | place: Netherlands | collected 2009/2010
AGTTCTCTTCCCTTTTCAGCAAATAGTTGATTGCCAATAAAGCCAGGGCACTTCCAGCTGCCAGGCCTTCTCCCTGCCAAAACAAAAGCAAAGCTGCCGCCAGCAGGCCGCCATTCAAAACACCTAATGCCCGCTTCCCCGGCCGCCAGAGAAGGTAGGCGCTAAGCCCCTCTAAGAGGCAGAGGACGGCAAAAATCCCCGCCTTTAAGGGATGGCCGGCCAAATAAGCCGGTAAGCCGCTGCTGGCAGCCAAAAAGGCCCCAGCCAAGGCGGAGATGGTGGTTAAGATCGACAATAAGTATTTGTAGATTGGCAAAAATTCACCTTTTCTAATAGCAGCTCGCAATTTGATTGCCTATATTCTAGCAAAAAAGCTCTAATATTCATATCTTGAAAACGATTCGTTTTATTTTTTTAAACAAAAAACTCTCCAGGCAAAGCTGGAGAGTTAAATTTAGCGATCTGAACTACTTGTCCAGGTTAATGTTCTTTTCCGGCCGCATGGTTGGGAAGAGGAGGACGTCGCGGATTGAAGCCGCGTTGGTCAAAAGCATGACCAGACGGTCGATCCCGATGCCCAGACCACCCGTAGGTGGCATACCGTATTCCATGGCCCGCAGGTAGTCTTCGTCGATGATGTCGGCTTCGTCGTTACCGGCGTCACGTTCAGCCATTTGGGCTTCGAACCGTTCCCGCTGGTCAAGCGGGTCGTTCAGTTCTGAGAAGGCGTTGCCGTATTCATTGCCCATGATGAAGATTTCGAAACGGTCAGTGAAGCGCGGGTCATCCGCGTTCTTCTTGGCCAGCGGTGAAACTTCAACTGGGTGGCCGTAAACGAAGGTTGGGTCAACGATTGTCTTTTCACCAAATTTTTCAAAGAAGGCGTTGATGATGTGGCCAACTTGCCAGTAAGGTTCAACTTCAACATGGTGTTCAGCGGCAACCTTCCGGGCTTCTTCCAGAGTCATTGGCTGCCAGAAATCAACGCCAGTCAGTTCCTTGATCAGGTCAACCATGTGCACCCGGCGGAATGGCTTGCCCAAGTCCAGGTCAGTGCCCTGGTAGTTGATCTTGCCGTCTTCTGAAACAACCTTGGCCGCTGCCCGGATAATGCCTTCAGCTTCATCCATGACATCGTGGAAGTCGTAGTAAGCAGCGTAGGTTTCCAGTTCAGTAAATTCAGGGTTGTGCTTGAGGTCCATCCCTTCATTTCTGAAGACCCGGCCGATTTCGTAAACCCGTTCCATGTCACCGACGATCAGACGCTTCAGCGGCAATTCCAGGGCAATCCGCATGTAGAGGTTGATGTCCAAAGCGTTGTGGTGGGTGATGAACGGACGTGCTTCAGCCCCGCCTGGGATGTTGTGCAAAACTGGCGTTTCAACTTCCAGGAAGTCCTGCCCGTTCAAGTAGTCACGGATGGCCTGGATGATCTTGGTCCGGTTAACGAAGCGCTGGTAGCTTTCGTGGTTGGTGATCAAGTCCAGGTAACGTTGGCGATAAATGGATTCAACGTCCTTAAGACCGTGGTACTTGTCAGGCAGTGGCCGCAAAGCCTTGGACAGGAAGGTCACGTGCTGGGCCCGGACAGACAATTCGCCTGAGTCAGTCTTAAAGACTTCGCCTTCAACGCCCAGGAAGTCACCAAGGTCGGCCTTCTTGAAAATCTGGTAGTTTTCTTCACCGACCATGTCCTTGCGGACGTAGATCTGGATCTTGCCGCTACGGTCATAGAGGTCCGCAAAGCCAACCTTGCCCTTGCCCCGCTTGGCCAGCATCCGGCCAGCGATCTTGGTCTTCGGCATATTTGCGTTCAGTTCGTCCTTGTCAAGACCCAAGTACTTTTCGTCCAGGTCGCGGGCCAGGGCTTCCCGATCATATTTGCGGCCGAAGGGTTCAATCCCCATCTCCTTAAGTTCTTCAAGCTTTTGCCGACGAACAAGCAATTGGTCGTTAATTTCGTTCTTTGCCAACGTGTTTTTCCTCCATTTACATAGATTGGGTATCAGCGACGCGGTCTTGCTTCTGCCGCGCCCTTTTTTCGCAAATTTCGACGAATTCGTCAAGCTGGTCAAAAACCTCCTGACGCGTCCAGACTTCATTTATTTTAGCACGAGTCCGGGCTGAACGGGGAATTCCCTTCAAATAATATGCTGCCTGCTGGCGAAATTCCGGCACGGCCCGCTTTTCCCCATGCAGTTGGACCAGGCCGTCGAGCTGGTGCTTGGCGGTTTCCACCTTTTCCCGGACGGACTGCTTCGGCAGTTCTTCGCCCGTTGCCAGGTAGTGGGTCATTTCCTTTAATATCCAAGGATTGCCCAAGGCAGCCCGGCCAACCATGACAGCCGTGCAGCCGATCTCGTCCAGGGCCTTCTTGGCCAGCTGTGGGGTCGTGATGTCCCCGTTGGCCACGAAAGGAATGTCCATGACCTGGGCTACTTCATGCAGGGTTTCCCAGTCAGCTTCGCCTTGGTACATCTGCTTTCTGGTCCGGCCGTGCATGGCCAGCATGGAAGCACCGGCTTCCTGGGCGGCCAGGGCGTTTTCCACGGCAAAAATGTGCTTGCGGTCCCAGCCGATCCGCATCTTGACGGACACCGGCTTTTCCACGTTCTGGACAACCTTGTGGATCATCTGGTATATCTTGTTTGAGTCCAAAAGCCACTTGGAACCCGCGTCAGTCTTCGTTACCTTCGGCACCGGGCAGCCCATGTTGATGTCGATGATGTCGGCATCGGTGTGCTGGTCGATGTACTGGGCCGCCTGCAAAAGGCTGTCTTCCGCCCCCCCGAAGATCTGGATGCTCATCGGGTGCTCGCCCGGGTCGACGTCCAGCATGCTCAAGGTTTTCTTGTTGCCGTAGATGATCCCGTGGTCGGAAATCATTTCGCAGACAACCATGCCGGCGCCGAATTCCTTGCAGACTTTTCTAAAAGCCATGTTGGAAACGCCAGCCATCGGCGCCACCATCACCCGGTTGGGGATTTCGATTTCACGTATCTTCCAAGTAGTGTCCATTGCCATCTTTTTCCTTTCAATAACTACAACTTTATATCATAACAAGAATAGGCCTGAAGGACAAATCAAAAGTCCGCTAAAAGAGCATCCCCCGTTAAAAGAGGATGCTCTTCTTATCTTTACCAGTATTTTTCCAGAGGCCGCTTGTCTTGCCCCTCCTTGCTCTGGCGGGCATGCTCATCCGCGATCGTCACCAAGACCTCGGCCAGCTTGTCCATCTGCTCGACCGTCACGTATTCGTAGCGGCCGTGGTAGTTGCCCCCGCCATTGAAGAGGTTGGGGGTCGGGATTCCCTTTTTGGTGATGAAGTTACCGTCGGTTCCCCCTCTAAAGGTCTGTACATTTGGCGCCAGGCCTGCTTTTTCATAGCTGTCTAAGGCCAGGTTGACCACATAAGGCCGGTCCTTGACCCCGTTGTAGATATTCTCGTACTGCCGGCGCAGGTCCAGCTGGAAGCGGTCTGGCCCGTATTTTTCCCCTAAGGAAGCGACGAGCTTTTTGACCAAATCTTCTTTAGCCAAAAATTCATCCCAGTCAAAGTCGCGGATGATCAAGCCGACATGGGCTGAATCGACACTGCTCTGGGCGTCCGTAACCATAATAAAGCCCTCGTGGCCCCGGGACTTTTCCGGCACTTGGTCTTGGGGCAAGGCCGCCAAAAATTCCGTCATGATCGTCGTGGCGTTGACCAGCAGCCCGTAAGCTTCACCCGGGTGGACCACGGTTCCCTTGATCGTCAAATCAGCGGCTGAGGCATTGAAGGTCTCGTATTCAAAGTCGCCTGGCCGGCCATTGTCCAAGGTATAGGCAAATTCTACTCCCGGAAAATCAGCCGGGTCAAAGCGCTGCCCGCCCAGGCCAATTTCTTCATCCGGGCCAAAAGCCACATAGATGTCGCCATGTTCAACTTCCGGGTGCTCATGGAGATACTTGAGAGCTGCCAGCAGGCCTGCCACCCCGGCCTTGTCGTCAGTCCCCAGAACCGTTTTCCCGTCGCTGGTGATCAGGGTCTGCCCCTTTAAGGTCAGCAGGTCAGGAAATTCTTCCGGGTCCAGGAAAATGCCGTTCGCTTCATCCAGGGCCAGCTTTTGCCCCTGGTAGTCCCGGTGGACTTGGGGGCGGATGGGGAAGCGGTCGTCAAATTCAACCGTGTCCACATGGGCGAAAAAACCGATTGGGGCAACACCTGCCGTATTAGCGGCCAGGTGGCCGATCGCGAAGGCAGTTTTTTCATTGTAATAAGACTCAAGGTCATAGTCTTTGACCTGGTCAGCCAGTTCCTTCATCATCTTGACCTGATTAGGCGTGGTCGGAACCTGGTCTTTATTGGCGTATTTGGACTGGGTGTCTTCCTTGGCGTAGTGGATGAAGTTTTTTTCTAAAAAATCAAAGTCGGAAAAAGCCATGCCTCCTATTTCTTGATGTAAACAAGCTTGAAGTCGTAAGGGATGCCCAGCGGGTTGTAGGACACGTTCTTGACGTAGCTTTGCACCAGCTGCGGCTTGGCCGTCTGGATCAGCGGGATAGTCCCCTGTTCATTCATCAACAGCTTTTCAGCTGCCACCAGCCGCTTCCAACGCTGAACCGGCTTGTTGCCGTAGACGTTTTCGGCTTCATTGAGCAGCTGGTCGTACTTGCTGCTGGCAAAGCCGCTGGTGTTGTAGCTGGAGTCCTTTTCAAAAACATCTAGGAAGTTGATCGGGTCACCTAAGATAGCCTGCCAGTTGTTGATAGTCAGCTGGTAGTTGCCAGCGCTTTGCCGGGAAATCAAGGTCGTGTATGGCAGGATCGTCACGGTGATCTTCACCCCTGGCAGTTCGCCCAACTTGCTTTGCAGGAATTCGCCCACCTGCTTGGCAGAGTCAGTATCGCTGACCGTCAGGTTGAGGTTAAGGGACTTGATGCCCAGTTCCTTGTAGCCCTTGGCCAGGTACTTCTTGGCTTCCTTCAGGTTGTAGCTGACTGCTTCCTTGACATAGGTTTCCTTGTAAAAAGCTTCCCCGGTCGTCGGGTTGTTCCCCATGCCGGATGGAACGAAGCCCTTGGCCGCCACTGACCCGTCACTCAAGACCTTGGCCAGGCTCTCTCTGTCGATAGCCAAGGACAGGGCACGGCGGATGTTGAAGTTGTTAAAGGCTTTGACCTTCTTGCGGTTTAATTCCAGGCGCTGGATAGCGGAAGCCGGCTGGTCGTAGAAGGTGGGCTTGCCCTTGTTGGCCTTGACTTGTTCCCCGGTCAGGTAAGTTTCATCCAGCTTGCCAGCCTGGTAAAGGTTGTAGGCAGTTGAAGAAGTTTCGCTGATGGTTTCGTTGACCTTGTCCAGCTTCACGTTCTTCTTGTCCCAGTAGTTTTGGTTTTTAACCAGGGTAAATTGCTTGTTGGACCCGGTCCACTTGGTCAGCTTGAAAGGACCGGAGGAAATGGTGTACTTGGCCGCCGTCCCGTACTTGCTGCCGACTTTTTCAATAAACTGCTGGTTTTCCGGGAAGAAAAGCGGGAAGGCCAGCAGGAGCTTAAAGTAAGAAACCGGCCGGACCAGCTTGATCTGCAGCTTGTTTTTGCTCAAGGCCTTGACGCCCAGGCTGCTGACAGGCTTCTTGCCGGCATTGATGGCTTCGGCGTTTACGATCTGGTAGAGGTAGAAGGCCATGGAAGACTTGGTCTTCGGGTTCAAGCTTCTTCGGTAGGAGTAGACAAAGTCATTGGCCGTGATCGCCTGGCCGTTGGACCACTTGGCGTCTCGCAAGACAAAAGTATATGTCTTGCCCCCGTCAGTAACCTTGGCGCTCTTGGCCAGGGCCAGCTGGGGCTTTTGCTTTTTGTCCAGGCGGTAGAGCCCTTCCTGGGTGTTCAAAAGAGCTTGGAAGGAAGTGGAGTCAGTCGTCAGTGACGGGTCCTGGGTTGAGATCTGGGCACTTTCGGTCCAATTAAGGACTTGCTTGGTTTGGGACTGGGAACTCTTTTGCTGGCCGCAGGCGGCTAAAACGAGGGCTGAGGCGGTCAAAAGACCGGCAGCGGTAATTTTCTTCAAGGTCATGATTTCCTCCGTTTTTTACTAGAAACAACAACTATTAACAAACACATCGCAGCTTAAAAAGAAAAACGCCCCTGAGATCAACTCTCAGGGACGCTAGTAGCGTGTTACCACCCATCATTCAAAGCAAAAAAGCTTCCTCAACAGATGCTCTGCCAGAAAAAGAGACGCCTCTTGGCCCAGAGGCCAAGGGACGTCTTCGCGCGTTACCACCCTTTATTCAGCCCCGCCTCACGGCCAGGGCCCTTAAAGTCTTCCAGTCAGAAGATCTGAACGCGCTAACGGGCGTTAAGCGGGTCCGGCTTATCAGCGACTCGCCGGGACCATGCCAACACAAGACCATCTTCGCCAGCTTCCGCCTCCTGTTTCTCAGCACCAACAGTTCTCTGTAGAGGCTTCCCCTGACTACTCATCTTCTTAAGCTTTGCTTAATTTAACTATAATTAGAGCATAAAGTTATTTTCCCAGCTTTTTGTCCAAAATGGCTTGCAGTTCTGCTTCCGTAAAATTGTACTTGTTCCCGCAGAAGTTGCAGACCAGTTCAGCTCCGTGGTCTTCGTCGATCATTTCCTTGAGCTGGCTGCCCTTCAAAGTCTCCAGCATGCCGGCGTACTTTTCCTTGGAGCAGTCGCAGTGGTAGGAGACCTCGTCCTTTTCCAGGATCTTGCAGTCATCGCCCAGGATCTTCTTGGCCAAGTCTTCCGGCGTCATCCCGTCCAAAAAGGCGGATGAGAGCTGCGGCAGGGCCTTGATCCGGTCTTCAGTTTCCTGCAGGAGTTCTTCGCTGGCCCCTGGCAGTGCCTGGAGCAAAAAGCCACCCGCGGCCCCGATGGTGTCGTTCGGGTTGACGAAAACTGACAGACCAACAGCTGACGGGATCTGTTCTGACTTGGCCAGGTAGTAGGTCAAGTCTTCAGCGATTTCCCCGGACACGATCGGCACTTCACCGGTGTAAGGCTGCTTTAAGCCCAGGTCCTTGGTTACCTGCAACCAGCCCTTGCCGACAGCCTTCTTAACGTCGATGTGACCGTCTTCTCTGGCCGGCAAGGCCACGTGGTTATTTTGGACATAGCCCTTAACAGTCAAATCTGACTTGGCCGTAACCACGGCTGCCCCAACCGGTCCATCGCCCAAGAGGCGCAAAGTCAGTTCCTGGTCACCCTTTAATTCTGCCCCAGCTAAGAGAAGCGTGCCCAAAAGGCTCCGGCCCAATACAGCTGAAGAAGCTGACCAGGTGTCGTGCCGCTTTTGCGCTTCAGCGACCAGGTCCTTGCCGTTAATGGTCAAAAGGCGCAGGTCCTTGCTGGCATTGATTGCTTTGATTAAGTAGTCGTTCATGATTTTCCTCCATAAAAATAGAGCCGTTGCCGGCTCTATTTCTTCTATTCATCCTTGTCTGAATCGTCTGTTTGTTCAGTCTTCTGACTAGGAGCGTCATTGTCGTCCTTTTCAGGATCCTTTGACAGGTCGCTTTCGCTTGGCGTCGGCAGAGAATCAACAGGGTCTTCTTGACTTGCTGAAGCATCTGGCTCAGCGAGCTTGGCGGCGTCGGTTTCCGGCTTGACCGCGTCTTCGCTTGGCGTTGCCAGAGCTTGCTTTTCAGCAGTATCTTCTTCCGCCTTCTCTTCTGCCCGCTTCTGCGCAGCTTCCTTGGCTTCTTCATAGCTCAAAGCCTTGGCTTCAGATGGGAACTCTTCGCTGGACTTTTCAGGCATCTTCCCAGTCTTGTAGAGTGAGTAGATTTGCTTTTCATCCAGAGTTTCGTACTTCAGCAGGGCTTCAGCAATGATCCGGTGCTTTTCCCGGTTGTTTTCAACAATTTCAACCGCCTTGGCGTGGGCTTCGTCCAGGATCTTCTTGACTGCTTCATCGATCTTGGCCGCGGTTGCTTCACTGTAAGGCTTGAAGCCGTAAGGAGTGCCTTCGCCTTCCTTTTCCAGTTCAACCATGCCCAGTTCATCGGTCATCCCGTAGTTGACCACCATGCTGCGGGCGATTGTCGTGGCTTGTTCAAAGTCGTTTGAAGCCCCAGTTGACTGGTCGCCGACCACGACTTCTTCACCGGCCCGGCCACCCATCAAACCAACGATTTGCTCAAAGAGCTGCTTCTTGGTCAAGATGAACTGGTCGTCCTTCGGCAGCATGATGTTGTAGCCGCCTGCCCGGCCACGAGGCACGATGGTCACCTTGCGGACAGTTCTTGAGTCGCTCAAGACCAGACCACAGATTGAGTGACCGGCTTCGTGGAAGGCCACGCGTTCGCGTTCCTTCTTGGAAATCATCCGGTCCTTCTTGGCTGGACCAGCGATTACCCGGTCTTCAGCTTCATCGATGTCGGCCGCGGTGATCTTGGTCCCGTTCCGGCGGGCTGCGACTAAGGCAGCTTCGTTAAGGACGTTTTCCAGGTCAGCCCCGACAAAGCCAGGAGTCTGACGGGCAACTTCCTTCAAGTCGACGTCGTCAGCCAGCGGCTTGTTCTTGGCGTGAACGCGCAGGATGGCTTCCCGGCCCTTGACGTCCGGAGGACCAACCAGGACCTTCCGGTCAAACCGGCCTGGCCGGGTCAAGGCCGGGTCAAGCACGTCAGACCGGTTGGTCGCGGCCATGACGATAACGCCTTCGTCGCCTTCAAAGCCGTCCATTTCAACCAGCATCTGGTTCAAGGTTTGTTCACGTTCATCGTTGCTGCCGCCCTGGCCATTGCCACGCTTGCGGCCGATGGCGTCGATTTCGTCGATGAAGATGATGCTTGGCGCGTTCTTCTTGGCGTTGGTGAACAGGTCACGGACACGGCTGGCCCCGACCCCGACGAACATTTCAACGAAGTCTGAACCAGAGATGTAGAAGAAAGGTACGCCCGCTTCACCGGCTACGGCCTTGGCCAGCAAGGTCTTACCAGTACCCGGAGGCCCCTCAAGCAGGACACCGGACGGGATTCTTGCCCCCAGCTTGGTATATCTTGCCGGGTTCTTCAAGAATTCGACAACTTCCACCAGTTCCTGCTTTTCTTCTTCTTCACCGGCCACGTCGTCAAAGCGGACCTTGTTCTTCTTCGGGTCCTGCGGCTTGACGTTGGAGCGGCCGAAGTTCATGATGCCGCCGCCCTGGCCGCGGCTGCCACCTTGGTTCATCATCATGACCATAAAGACGATGGAGAGGACAGTTGGCACCAGCATGATAATCGTTGAGATCCAGTTGCTGGATTCACCCTGGGTGCTCATCTTGACGTTCTCAGACTGGGCCAGGTCCTGGACCTTCTTGACGCTGGGGTCGTTTTCCAGCATCGTGGTTGAGAAGCCAGTCACCTTGGAGGAAGTGTTTCCGCCAAAGATATCTGAGCTTGAGGATGACTTGGTTTGACTTGACTTGTAGCTACCGGTTACGGAGTAGACCCCGTTGGACGGCTGCACGTTAAAGTCCTTGATTTCGCCATTGCGCAGCTTCTTCACGAATTCCGAGTAACTGATGGTTTCAGTTGCACCGGAATTGCTGCTGCCGCCAAGGACCCAATTTATTCCCCAGAGGAGAAGCAAAAATACGACTATGTAGAATAGACCATTGCTAAATAGTCGATTCCGATTATTTTTCATAAATGACCTCCGTCAGATCGAAGAATTACTCCTCAAATTTTAACATAAAAGCCGACAACTATCGAAGTTTTTACCTGCCTTTCTTGCATGTTTTCACTTGGTACAAATACAGCGGCCTTTTTCCTTCTTTAACTGCCTGCTGGTAGCAGCCTGCAACATAAACTGCTTCTTGGCCAGCAAAAAGGCTGAGGCAGTTGCCCCGCAAGGCAAGCGGAATTCCAGCCGCAGCGAAAAGCTTCTTGCTCTTAGTCCGGCGGCCGTCTTTTAAAAGCAGGCGCTGGCCGTTTGGCAAGCTCCCGGCAGATAATTTTCCGGGAAATGATATTTCCGCCAGGGGACTTTCCTCTCGCTTTTCCTCACTTAACAGATAACAATTTCCTCTGAAAAAGAAGGGCTGGCCGGCCACAACTTCTTCCAGGGGGCTGGGAGCCGGCTGCTTGACCGGATAAAGCCAGTAGTGGCCCTGGTAAAAGCTGAGATGGAGCCCCCCTTTTTCCTGGCTTTGCCGGTTGGCTAACAGAATCCGGTCCAGCTGGACTCTTTTATTGTACTTTTTTTTGATAAAATTTTCCAGGTAGGCCTTGACCAGCTCACTTTCCGCCTGCCCGGCCGCTTTAGGAATCCGCCAGCCGCCAAAGAAGGGCTCCGGCTCCGGCAACTTGCCAGCTGCCTGGGCAAAGTAGTCTTCTTCCGCCGTCATTTCCTGGCTGAAGCGCCAAGCATTTTCCAAGAGGTCCGGACTCTCCTTTTTCAAAAGCGGGACGACCTCCTGGCGCAGGCGGTTGCGGGCCGTGATGCCTGTAAAGTTGGTCTCGTCTTCGACATATTCCAGCCCCTGCTTTTTCGCGTAAGCCAAAAGGTCCGCCTTGCCAACCGCCAGAAGCGGCCGGACCAGCTTGACCTGCCCCCGCTGGCTGACAGGTTTGAGGCTGTTCATTTCCCGGGGAATACCTGACCGGACCAGCTTGAGCAGGATATTTTCCAGCAAGTCGTCCCCGTGGTGGGCTGTCAGCAGGTAGTCTGCCTTGACCTGCCGGGCCACTTCAAACAAGAAGTTATAGCGGTAGTCCCTGGCCGCTGCTTCCAGGCCGCTTTCCGGATGAAGGGACTTGGGCCAGACGCTTTCATACAGGGGAAGCTGGTACTTATGGCAGTAGGCCCGCAGCACCTGGCTCTCTTTTTGGCTGTCAGCCCGCAGCTGGTGGTCTAAGTGGGCCGCGTAGAGCTGAAAGCCGCCTGGCAAGCGCCGCATTAAATCCAAAAGCGCCATGGAATCCGGACCGCCGCTGGCCGCGACCAGGAAATTTCCTTCCAAAGGCAGGCCTTCTTCGGCGAAAAAGGCCGATAGTCTTTTTTTAATGTCCATACTTTACTCCCTCGTCCATACAAAAAAACAGCCCCTCGGGCCGTTTTTATTTCAAGGCAGCTTCCAGCTGCTCTATTTCTGCTCGCGCCTCCTGGTCAACCTGGTTGAGGACCCGGGCAAAGTCGCCGGCCCGCAACTGGCTGAACTGGTTGGTCGGGTCGATCAGATCCGGATCGTTGACCCGGCGGATGGACAAGTCCAGCCGGCCCTTGCGCAGGTTCTGGACCACTACTCTGACCTGGTCGCCTGCCTGCCAGTGCTGCCGCTTTCTTGGCCAGTCGCTGCCAAAGTCATTGCGGTGAACAAGGCCGCTCTTATGCTTGGGCAGGGTCACGAAGATGCCCAGGTCTGTCACGTTGTTGATTACTCCGTCAAGGCGCTGGCCAACTTTGTAATTCATCAGTTATCGCCCTTTTCCTTGATGTTGTAGACCCGCTCACCGTCTTTAGTGTACTTGTACTTGTAGCGGATCACCTTAGCCACGTAGTCGCTGTCCTTCATATCGTCGCGCTCGTTGGTCAGCTTTTCCTTATTCTTCTTGATCTTGGTCAAGGTTGCCTGGTTCTGGCTGACCTGCTTCTGGATTTTGGCCGTCCGGGCCTTGGTCATGGCCAGCTGGAAGCCCAAGACAGCAAAGACCAGCAAGATCAAGGCCAGCAGCCGGTTGCGCCGGACCCGGTGGACTTCCCTGAATTTGATCTGCCGCTTCTTCAGGCGGCGGACATCCTGGTCCGGCCGCAGCGGCGTTACATTTTGCTGATTTCCTCTGTTGTTCCCCATCACTGTCTACCCTATCCTAAAATCATATAACAGATTCAGTGTATCAGCTTTGGTAAAAAAAGTCATTAGTCGACTAATTCGTATAAGTCCCCGGCTTCCGCCTTTTTGGTCGTTTCCCGCAAGTCCAGGACCCTGGCCTTAATTACCCTGGTTCCGTAAGCGACGGCGATTACATCGCCGACAACCACGTTGTAGCTGGACTTGACGGTCTTGCCGTTCACGCTTACCCGGCCCTGGTCAGCCATTTCCTTGGCCACCGTTCTGCGCTTGACCAGGCGGGAAATTTTCAAAAATTTGTCGATTCTCATGCTTGTCTCCTGTCTGTTAATTTTTGCTTTTTTAGCTTTTCCTACTTTAACTTTTTGCTCTTAAAAAATTACCGCTGGATGATCTCCGCCGCGTCCTTGGCAAAAGTGCCCAGTTCCGTGAACATGGCCCGCCGGGTCAGCTTGTCTGGCAAAAGCAGGGTAACCACCAGGCGATTTTGGGCGCCAAGTGCGATCCGGGCCTTCCAGGAAACATGTTCCAGTGCCTTGAAGATGTTTGGCCCTTCCATTTCCCGGCTGCCGGAATCACTGAAAATGACCCGGATCTGGGCCTTTTCCTTGACCAGAGTCAAGATCTGGGCCAAGTCGCAGCTGGCCTTCAGGCTGGCCACGTTGAGCAGGTTCTCAACAGCTGCCGGATAGTCACCAAAGCGGTCCAGGAGCTCATCTTCGATGTCTTCCCGGTTCTGCAGGCTGCCGATCCCCTTGATCTTCTTGTAAAATTCGATCTTCTGCTCCTGGTCGGCGATGTAGTCTTCTGGAATATAAGCTTCCAGGCCCAGGTCGACCTCGGCATTGCTCTTTTTGACTGGCTTCTTCCCCTGCCGCTCCTTGATGGCGTCAGCCAGCATCTGGGAGTAGAGGTCGTAGCCGACGCTGTCGATAAAGCCGTGCTGCTGGGCCCCCAGCATGTTGCCGGCCCCGCGGATGGACAAGTCCCGCATGGCGATCTTGAAGCCTGCCCCCAGCTCGGTAAAGTCCCGGATGGCGTCCAGCCGCTTTTCCCCCACTTCCGTCAGAACCTTGTTTGGCTGGTAGAGGAAGTAGGCATAGGCCAGGCGGGCTGACCGGCCGATCCGGCCCCGCAATTGGTAGAGCTGGCTGAGGCCGTAGTGGTCGGCATCTTCAATGATCATGGTGTTGACATTGGCAATGTCCAACCCCGTCTCGATGATGGTGGTGGACACCAGCACGTCAAATTCCCGGTCCAAAAAGCGGCTCAAGATGTCTTCCAATTGGTTTTCACTCATCTGCCCATGGGCATAGGCGATCCGAGCCTCTGGCAAAAGCTGCTCCAAGCGGGCAACCGTTTCTTCGATGTCCCCGACCCGGTTGTGCAGGTAAAAGACCTGGCCGCCCCGCTGCATTTCCCTTTGGCAGGCCTCCTTGACCGTGCCTGGCAACTGTTCCAGGACATAAGTCTGGATTGGATACCGGTTTTGCGGCGGCGTTTCCATGACTGACAGGTCTCTGATCCCGATCATGGACATGTGCAGAGTCCGCGGGATCGGAGTGGCCGTTAGGGTCAAAACATCAATATTGGTCTTCAGCTGCTTGAGCTTTTCCTTGTGGGCCACCCCAAAGCGCTGCTCTTCATCGATAATGAGCAGGCCCAGGTCCTTGAACTGGACGTCCTTGGACAAAATCCGGTGGGTGCCGACTACCAAGTCAATACTACCGTCTTTCAGGCCGGCCACGATCTTCTTGCTTTCGGCCTGGCCCTGGAAACGGGAGAAGCTGGCAATTTCCACCGGGAAGCCCTTAAAGCGGTCCTTGATGGTCTGGTAGTGCTGCTGGGCCAGGATGGTCGTGGGCACCAAGAAGGCGACCTGCTTGCCGTCACAGATGGCCTTAAAGGCTGCCCGCATGGCTACTTCGGTTTTCCCGAAGCCGACATCCCCGACCAAAAGCCGGTCCATCGGCTTGGCCTTTTCCATGTCAGCCTTGATTTCCGCAGTAGCCCGCAATTGGTCAGGGGTTGGCTCATAAGGAAAGGCAGCTTCAAAGGCCGCCTGGTCTGATCCATCCGGGGAAAAGGCAAAGCCCTTCTCCGCCTCTCTTTTTGCATACAGTTCGATCAAGTCGTCAGCGATGTCCTCAACTCTGGCCGCAACCCGCTTCTTGGTCTTGGCCCACTCGCTGCCGCCTAGCTTGTTGACGTGGGGCTGCTTGCCTTCTGAAGCCACGTACTTTTGCACCAGGCTCAATTGGTCAGCCGGGACAAACAGCTGGTCACCCTTTTGGTAGGTGATGGTGATGTAGTCCCGCTTTTTCCCGTCGGTTTCCAAGGTCTGGATGCCTTCAAAGCGGCCGATACCATGGTTGACGTGGACCACATAGTCGCCAGGCTTGAGCTCTGTATAGCTGCGCAGGCGCTGGGCATTTTCCAGGGTCTTGATCCGCTTCTTCGACCGCTTGTTTTGGTTAAAAAGCTCCTTTTCCGTCAGATAGACCAGGTCGCTGTCCGGCAGGACAAAGCCGCTAGCATAGCCGCCGATAACCAGCTGGGCCCGGCCTTCTTTTAAGCCGTCTGCTTCTGCCAAAGGCAGGTAGATGTCATAGTCATGGCAGCTCCGGTTGAATTCCTCCGCCTGCCGGCGGCTGGACACCTGCAAGACCACCGTCTGCCCCTTTTTGGCATAAGAGTCCAGCTCAGTTTTCAAAAGCTCCATCTGGCTGAAAAAATGCTGCGGCTCCCGGCTGTCCCAGGCCAAATGCTGGCCAAAACGGAGCCGGCCCATGGAGTGGGCCATCAGACTGACATAGAGGCGGTGGTGACAATCTGCCTTTAGCACCGCGTCAAAATCCAGGCGCAGCTTCTGCCGGCTGGTCATCATCTTGCTGGCGATCTGGCTGGCCAGGTAGTCATCATTGATAGCGCCCATATTCTTGACGCTTTCGGCGATCAGATGCCAGTCGTTAAACAAAAGCAATCCTTTAGCCGGCAGGTAGTCCAGCAGACTGAAAAACTTAGACAAAAGGTAGTCCAGATAGCGGTTGCAGTCATCCGGCAATTGCCCGTTAGCTAAGGCTTCCTGGGCGATTTCCAGGCTGGCGGCTGCTTCCTTTGGCAGGTCGCCGGCCAGTTCCCGGCCCGCTCGGTCCAAGTCTTCTGCCGTAAAGACGTGGTCACTGGCCGCTGGTACGGTCGCTTCCGGCAATTCCTCCAGGCTGCGCTGGCTGGTCAGGTCAAAAGTCTTGATCGTGTCGATTTCGTCGCCGAAAAATTCCAGGCGCAGGGGGCTTTCCCGGTCCAAAGGATAAAGGTCGACGATGTCCCCCCGCATAGCGAACTCGCCCGGCTTAACTACCAGGTTTTCCCGGTGGTAGCCAGCCTGGTTCAGCCACTGGGCCAGGTCGGGTAGGGCAATTTCATCCCCAACTGCAAAATGCTTCTGTCCCTTTTTAAACAGGGCCGGGGCACTTAACGGATACTGCAGGCCCTGCGGTGTCGCGATCACGACACCAGGCCGGCCGCTTAAGAGCAGGTTCAAGCACTGAATCCGGCTGCTGAGTTCATCC
>OIDR01000324.1_pt1 | contig 15314 bp, 10 predicted proteins | sample 1581641 | NCBI WGS metagenome assembly OIDR01 (sample SAMEA3882550, study PRJEB24775) | human gut metagenome | biome: human-associated habitat; feature: intestine environment; material: feces | place: Netherlands | collected 2009/2010
TTTTTAAAAAATATTGGCAAAAAAGGTGTAATAGTAAGTGGAGGGAAAAAATGCTCAGCGAAATGATTTCTTTACTCTGCGGTCTTTTGGTAGCTCTCATCGCCGACCGTTATCGTTATAATACCTTTCTTGAGTGTAAAAGCCGGCTGGCGGATGATATCCCTTACATCATCCTGACCGGAAATTTGTTAGTTTATTTAATCTCCAATTCTAGGAGCAGTGCTATTTCTTTGCTCTTTTTAATGGTTGTCAGCGACCTGCATGAACAGTCTTTTGATACTTGCTTGCTCGTCGTACCGCTGGCCACCGGGCTGATGCATTTTTTCCAGGCATCAAACACGGAAGGCCTGGGGCAGGCTGCAATTTTTCTGGCAGTCCTGGTCTGGCTCGCTTTTACAGGGAAAATGGGCAGCGGGGACGTTTGGCATTTTTTACTCCTGTCTTTAAATTTTTCATGTCCCGTTGCTGTGAAGAGTTTCCTGCTGGCCTCCCTGCTGGCCATCGCCCACGCGCTTTGGCATAAGCGGCCGGGTAAAGACCCCTTTGCCTTCCTGCCCTACTTATTCTGGGGCCTCAACCTCCAATTTTTCCTTTAGAGTAAAAGAAAAAACGTTCGGATGACTTTGAGCCATTCGAGCGTTTTTTCTTGTTAATTAAACTGGATTACTTGCTTTCAGTTTCCTTGTTTTCGTCTTCCATCTTCTTTTCCAAGTCAGCGATTGAGTAAACTGAGTCTGGTTGTTGAACATCGGCCTTTGGCACTTGGTCGCGGTAAATTGGCATACCAGTACCAGCTGGGATGATCTTCCCGATGATGACGTTTTCCTTCAAACCAAGAAGCGGGTCGTTCTTGCCGCGGATTGACGCGTCGGTAAGAACCCGGGTAGTTTCCTGGAAGGAAGCAGCTGACAGGAAACTGTTGGTTTCCAAGGCAGCCTTGGTGATACCCAGAATGTAAGCCTGGGCAGTAGCCGGTATCCCGCCGCTGATGATGACGTCACGGTTTCTGTCGCGGAATTCAGCGATGTCCATGACTTCACCTGGCAAGATGTCGGTTTCACCTGGGTCAAGAACCCGGACCTTCTGCAGCATCTGTCTGGTCAAGACTTCGGCGTGCTTGTCGGCCAGGTCAACCCCCTGAGTCCGGTATGACTTCTGGACTTCAGCCAGGATGTATTCTTCAGTCGTCAAGGTGTCAGTTACCTTGATCAATTCCTTAGGGTCGATAGAACCAGGGATCAGCTTGTCACCACGGTGGATTTCATCGCCTTCCTGAACTGCTGGCTTAGCAGTGTAAGGAATGGTGTAGACTCTGGTGTCGATCTTGCCCTTAACGGTGATTTCCTGCAAGTGTTCAGCCGCGTTGCTTTCGATCTTGTCAACAACACCGTCAACTTCAGAGATAACCGCGCGACCCTTAGGGTTGCGGGCTTCGAACAGTTCTTGCACACGAGGCAGACCTTGAGTGATGTCTTCTGCGCCGGCAACACCACCGGTGTGGAAAGTACGCAGGGTCAGCTGGGTACCTGGTTCACCGATTGACTGAGCGGCAACCGTACCAACTGCTTCACCGATTTCAACTTCTTCGGCAGTGGCCAGGTTCCGGCCGTAGCACTTCCGGCAGATACCGTGGGAAGTGTTGCAAGTCAGGATTGACCGGATTTGAACTTCCTGCACGCCAGCGTCAACAATCTTCTGCGCCATTTGTTCGTCCATCAGGACACCCTTAGAGCAGATGACTTCACCAGTTTGCGGGTCACGGATAGTCCGGTTGGTAAAGCGGCCGACCAGACGGTCGTAAAGTGATTCAATCAAGCCGGCATCCTTATCAACGATGGCCTTGGCAGTAATGCCGCGGTCAGTGCCACAGTCGTCTTCACGAATGATAACGTCCTGGGCAACGTCGACCAAACGACGGGTCAGGTAACCAGACTGGGCAGTCTTCAAGGCCGTGTCAGTCATCCCCTTCCGGGCGCCGTGAGTGGACATGAACAGTTCCAGAACGGTCAGACCTTCCTTGAAGTTGGAGATAACCGGAATTTCGAACAACTCACCACTTGGAGTGGCCATCAAACCACGCATACCAGCCAGCTGAGTAAAGTTGGAGATGTTACCACGGGCACCGGACTGCTGCATGACGGAGATTGGGTTCTTTTGGTCCTTGAATTCAGCAATTTCCTGTTGAACGGCATCCTTACAGTCAGTCCAGATCTTGATGATGTTGTCGTGACGTTCCTTGTCGGACAGCTTGCCCCGGCGGAACATCTTGGATACTTGCTTAACCTGCTTGCGGGCTTCAGCAACCAAGGCATCCTTAGTCTTGGTTTCCGGAATGTCAGCCATACCGATGGTCAAGCCGGAAATAGTTGAAGCTGAGTAGCCCATTTCCTTCAAGTCGTCCAGGTATTCAGAAGTTCTTTGTACCCGGTAGCGCTTGTAGATTTCAGAAATAGTATCACCCAGGAAGCCCTTCTTGAATGGCGTAGCCACCAGGTCCTGGCCAATTTCAGCGATCTTGTCCTGGATGTCCTGGCCATCTTCCAGGAAGTACTTGTCAGCCATTGGCTGCTTTAAGTTGTCCTGGGTTGGTTCGTTGATGTAGAAGTAGTCGTCTGGGAAGAGGGAGTTGAAGACCAAGCGGCCGTAAGTAGTTACGAAAATGCTGTCTTCGTGGCCCGCGCCCCAGTCCTTCTTCGGCATTGAAGCGGCTGACACACCGATGATGGTGTGGTAGTGAATATCACCGTTGTTGTAGGCGATGGTTGCTTCTTCTGGAGTAGCAAAGATCATGCCTTCGCCTTCCCGGCCGATTTCAGCCTGGGTCAGCCAGTAGTTACCCAAAACGATGTCCTGGGACGGAGTAACGATTGGCGTACCGTCCTTAGGAGTCAAGATGTGGTGGGCAGCCAGCATCAAGAGGCGGGATTCAGCTACAGCTTCGTCTGACAACGGCACGTGGATGGCCATCTGGTCACCGTCGAAGTCGGCGTTGTAGGCTTCACAAGCCAGCGGGTGCAAACGCAGGGCCTTGCCAGGAACCAAAACTGGTTCAAAGGCCTGGATTGACAGCCGGTGCAGGGTAGGTGCCCGGTTCAAAAGAACTGGACGTTCCTTAATGACGTATTCCAATACGTCCCAGATGTCGTCGTCTTCCCGGTCGATCTTGCGCTTGGCGTTCTTGATGTTGGAAGCAATGCCCCGGCGGACAAGTTCCCGCATAACGAATGGCTTGAACAATTCCAGAGCCATTGGACGCGGAACACCACATTGGTAAAACTTCAGCTCTGGAGAAACGTCGATAACTGAACGGCCGGAGTAGTCAACACGCTTACCAAGCAAGTTTTGACGGAAACGCCCTTGCTTACCCTTCAGCATGTGTGAGATAGACTTCAGTGGCCGGTTGCCTGGCCCAACAACTGGGCGGCCCCGGCGGCCGTTGTCGATCAAGGCGTCAACTGCTTCTTGCAGCATCCGCTCTTCGTTTTGCACGATCAAGCCAGGAGCGTGCATGTCCAGCAGCTTCTTCAACCGGTTGTTACGGTTGATAACCCGGCGGTAAAGGTCGTTCAAGTCGGAAGTGGCGAAACGGCCACCTTCCAGCTGAACCATTGGCCGCAAGTCCGGCGGAATAACCGGAACAGTTTCCATAACCATCCATTCAGGCTTGTTGCCGCTGTTTCTGAAGGCATCAAGGATGTCCAGCCGGCGGATGGCCCGGGTACGCTTTTGCCCCTTCAAGGTTTGCAGTTCTGCCTTAAGGGCAGTAACTTCCTTGTCCAGGTCAACCTGCTTAAGCAGGTCGCGGATAGCTTCGGCACCCATCTTAGCCACGAAGCGGTTGCCGTACTTGGCCTTTTCTTCCCGGTATTCAGCTTCAGTCAATAGCTGCTTGGCTTCCAGGCCAGTGTCACCTGGATCGATGACAATGTAGGCAGCGAAGTAGATAACTTCTTCCAATTGCTTTGGAGACACGTCCAAAACCAGACCCATTCTTGATGGGATACCCTTGAAGTACCAGATGTGGGTTACAGGAGCGGCCAGTTCGATGTGGCCCATCCGTTCCCGGCGCACGTGAGAGGTCGTTACTTCAACCCCGCACCGGTCACAGACGATCCCCTTGTAGCGAACGCCCTTGTACTTGCCACAGGCACAAGCGTAGTCCTTGGTCGGCCCGAAGATCCGTTCATCGAACAGACCGTCTTTTTCTGGCTTCAAAGTCCGGTAGTTGATGGTTTCCGGCTTCTTAACTTCCCCGTAAGACCAGCTTCTGATCTTGTTTGGTGAAGCCAAACCAATCTGCATGCTTTCAAACTTATTTACGTCGATCAAAGTTTAACCCCCCAATTACTTTGAAGCCTTGTCGTCGTCAGCAGTTTCAGCTTCATTTGCATCAGCATCTGCTTCAGCTGCGTCTTCTTCCGCGCTGCCTTCTGCTTCAGCTTCCGCGGCGATTTCGGCCTCTTCTTCGGCCAACTTCTTCTTTTCTTGCGCTTCCGCAAGGCGAGATAAAGCATCGATGTTTACATGTTCATTTGAGTCTTCGTCCATGTCGCGCAGTTCAACTTCGTTTTCGTCGCTATCCAAAACGCGCAGGTCCAGACCCAATGATTGCAGTTCCTTGACCAAAACGCGGAATGATTCAGGCACGCCTGGCTTAGTAATTCTTTCGCCCTTGACGATTGCTTCGTAGGCCTTGACACGGCCGACAACGTCGTCAGACTTGTAGGTCAGGATTTCTTGCAGGGTGTAGGCTGCACCGTAGGCTTCCAAAGCCCAGACTTCCATTTCACCGAAACGCTGGCCACCGAATTGCGCCTTACCACCCAAAGGCTGTTGGGTAACAAGTGAGTAAGGCCCGATTGACCGCGCGTGGATCTTGTCGTCAACCATGTGAGTCAGCTTTAGGTAGTACATAACCCCGACTGAAACCCGGTTGTGGAATGGTTCACCGGTCCGGCCGTCGTAAAGGACAGTCTTACCGTCTGAGTCAACGCCGGCTTCGCGGACAAAGTCCCAAACGTCGTCTTCGCTGGCCCCGTCGAATACCGGAGTAGCCACGTGGATACCCAAGGCCCGGGCTGCCCGGCCCAAGTGGATTTCAAGCAGCTGCCCGATGTTCATACGTGATGGCACACCCATTGGGTTCAAGCAGATGTCGACTGGAGTACCGTCTGGCAGGTAAGGCATGTCTTCAACTGGAGCAATAAGGGCAACCGTACCCTTGTTACCGTGACGACCGGACATCTTGTCCCCGACTTGGATCTTTCTCTTCTGTACGATGTAAACCCGGACCAGGGTGTTAACGCCTGGTGCCAGTTCGTCGCCGGCTTCACGGGTGAAGACTTGAACGTCTTGAACCACACCGCCACCGCCGTGAGGTACCCTCAATGAAGTATCACGGACTTCACGGGCCTTTTCACCAAAGATGGCGTGCAGCAGTCTTTCTTCAGCGCTCAGTTCAGTTATCCCCTTAGGGGTAACCTTGCCGACCAGGATGTCGCCGTCGTGAACTTCGGCACCGATCCGGATGATCCCGTTTTCGTCCAGGTCCTTCAAGGCGTCTTCACCAACGTTAGGGATTTCCCGGGTAATTTCTTCCGGCCCCAGCTTGGTGTCACGGGCTTCTGAGTCGTAGTCTTCAATGTGGATTGAAGTGTAGACGTCTTCCTTAACCAGGCGTTCGCTCAGCATGATGGCGTCTTCGAAATTGTACATGTTCCAAGTGGTGAAGGCGATAACCGGGTTTTGACCCAGGGCAAGTTCGCCATCAGCCATTGACGGACCGTTGGCAATTACCTGGCCGTCAACAACCTTGTCGCCGCGCTTGACGTTTGGCGTCTGGTTGTAGTTCTTAGTCGCGTTTGACCGGCGGTACTTTTCAAGGGTGTAAGTGTCCAGTGTCTGGTCTTCGCGGCGGACGCGGATTTCGTTTGCGTCCACGTATTCAACTTCACCGTCTGCTTCAGCCAGCAAGGCGTCACCGGAGTCGTGACCTGCCCGGTATTCCATACCAGTAGCCACAAGCGGACCGTGCGGGTTGATCAAAGGAACAGCCTGACGTTGGTGGTTGGCCCCCATCAAGGCCCGGTTGGAGTCGTCGTTTTCCAGGAATGGAATACATGCGGAAGTTACGGAAACAACCTGCTTTGGAATAACGTCTATGTAGTCGATCCGGTCTGGACTTACTTCGACGTTGTCTTCCCGGTGCCGGCAAAGGATCACGTCATCAACGAAGGAGCCGTCTTCGTTCAAAGGAGTATTGGCCCCGGCGATGATGTAGTTGTCTTCTTCATCGGCAGTCAAGTAGTCGATCTTGTCGGTAACCTTGTGGGTTGCCCAGGAAACGCGCCGGTATGGGGTTTCCAGGAAGCCGTACTTGTTGATGATGGCGTAAGTGGCCATGGAGTTGATCAAACCGATGTTAGGGCCTTCTGGCGTTTCGATTGGGCACAGACGGCCGTAGTGGGTGTAGTGAACGTCCCGGACTTCGTAGCCGGCCCGGTCACGGGACAGACCGCCAGGCCCCAAGGCGGACATACGCCGCTTGTGGGTCAATTCACCCAGCGGGTTGTTTTGGTCCATGAATTGGGAAAGCTGGGATGAACCGAAGAATTCCTTGATTGAACCAACGATTGGCCGGATGTTGATCAATTGCTGCGGAGTAACCGTAGCCGCGTCTTGAATTGACATACGTTCGCGGACAACCCGTTCCATCCGGGCCAAACCGATCCGCATCTGGTTTTGCAGCAATTCACCAACCCGGCGGATGCGACGGTTACCCAAGTGGTCGATGTCGTCGATGTTGCCGACGCCTTCTTGGAGTTCTAGGAAGTAGTTGACAGAAGCGATGATGTCGGCTGGAGTGATGCACTTAACATCTTCAGCAATGTGTCCGTTGGAGATCAGCTTGATTTCCCGGTCAGGAATTTCACGGGAGAAGACCTTGATTTCCTGAACAGTTACAGGTTCTGGGATTACACCTTCATCAGATGGGGTGTAGGTAACAGTCTTGAAGTCGTCGCGGTCCAGGTAGTCCTTCAGAACGTCCATGACTTCGTTGTTGACAACCGTCCCCTTGGCAGCCAGAACTTCTCCAGTGTCAGGGTCAGCCAGGGTTTCAGCCAAAGTGTAGCCCAAAAGCCGGTTCTTCAAGCTCAGCTTCTTGTTGACCTTGTAGCGGCCAACAGCAGCCAGGTCGTAACGGCGTGGGTCAAAGAAGCGGGAAACCAGGAGGCTCCGGGATGAGTCGGTAGTCTTTGGTTCACCTGGACGCAGGCGGTCGTAGATGTCCTTCAAGGCTTCTGCTACCCGGCTGTCTGCTGGGTTCTTGTGAACATCCTTGTCCAAAGTCAGGTCCAAAGTGTCGCTGTCGCCGAAGATTTCCTTGATTTCGCTGTCAGAGCCAAAGCCCAGGGCCCGGACCAGGACAGATAAAGGAAGCTTCCGGGTCCGGTCAACCCGGACGTAGGAAATGTTCTTGGCGTCAGTTTCGAATTCCAGCCAAGCCCCGCGGTTAGGGATGACAGTCGTGCCGAAGATTTGCCGGCCGTTCTTGTCGAATTCGCCACTGTAGTAGACACCAGGTGATCTAACCAACTGGGAAACGATAACTCTTTCCGCCCCGTTAACGATGAAGGAGCCGGACTTGGTCATCAGCGGCAAGTCGCCGAAGAAGACGTCTTGGGTCTTGATTTCGCCAGTTTCGTGGTTGGTCAGCTTCAGAGTCACGTGCATTGGAGCGGAGTAAGTCGCGTCGTGCTTGCGTGATTCATCGACAGTATACTTAGGTTCTTGCAGCTTGTAGTCGACGTATTCCAGAGTCAGGCGGCCAGAAGTGTCGCTGATTGGCAGAATGTCGTCGAAAACTTCCTTAACGCCTTCGTCAAGGAACCACTTGTATGATTCAGTCTGTACGTCGGTCAAGTTTGGCAGCGGCAGGATTTCCTTAATCCGTGAGAAGCTGCGTCTTGTCCGGTGTTGTCCGTAATTTACTACGTGTCCGTTTAGCAAGGAAAACACCCTTTCTATCCTGTTGAAGAAAGCAAATATTACATTTGTGTTACATTTTAAAAAGGCCGGGATTTTGGGCATAAAAAAGACAAAAACGAACAAGTCGTTTTTGTCTGTATCATTTTACTGGACAATATATCAGTAAAATCCTGAACTTCAGCCTTTTAAATCGTCCAATATTATACCACTAATTTTAAAGGAAAGCAAGCCCTAGCGGCCGCTAAAAAGCATGGCTGCCTGGCTGGCCAGACCAACACCGGTGAGCTGGTAGCCGCCAGCCGTGATATTCCAAAAAATCTGCTTGCCTTGCGGGCTGAGCTGGGATTTGATCGCGACCGGCTCTAAAGCGATCCGCAAGTCCCGCATCACCTTGCCCAGGTAGACCTTCTGTTCCAGCTGCTGCTTAGCTTCCAGCAGGGCCTCCCGCTTTCTCTTGGCATTTCGTCGTAAAGCGCGTCGATGATGTCGCTGTAAAGCAGGATCCGCCCGTCAGTCTTCTTGCTTGCTTCTTTTTCTGCCTTAGCAGCTTCAGCTTTATTCTTCTTGCCAAACATAATCTGCCTCCAAAAATCTATTGATTATCCCTTGATCTTTTCACCAGTCTTGGCCTTGACGATTTCAAAGCGCAGCTTGCCGCCCCGGGCACCGATCTTGACCGTATCGCCGGCCTGCAGCTTTTCGCTGACCAGGTCCTGGGCCAATTCGTCTTCAACTTCATCCTGGATGGTCCGCCGCAATGGCCGGGCCCCCATTTCCGGATTGTAGCCGTCCTTGGCCAATTGGTCCAAGGCAGCTGGCGACAGGCGCAAAGTAATATCTTTTTCCGCCAGCCGCTTGACCAGTTTCCGGGTCAGAAGCGTCACGATTTTCCGCAGCTGCTTGGCTTCCAGGGGCTTGAAGACGATCTTTTCGTCGATCCGGTTCAAAAATTCCGGCCGGAAGAAGTCCTTGGTGGCCCTGGTTACCTTTTCCGCGATCAGCTTGCCCTGGTCTTCCTGGCTGGCTGAGAAGCCCACATGGCTGTCAGCTTCCAAGCTTCTGGAACCAAGGTTGGAAGTCATGATGATAATCGTGTTTCTGAAGTCGACCTTCCGGCCCAGAGAATCAGTCATGAAGCCTTCATCCAGGACCCGTAGCAAGACGTTGAAAATTTCCGGGTTTGCCTTTTCCACTTCGTCAAAAAGAACCACTGAGTAAGGATGTTCCCGGACTTTGTTGGAGAGCTGGCCCCCTTCTTCGTAGCCAACGTAGCCAGGCGCTGACCCGATCAGCTTGGAGGAAGATTCCCGGTCCATGTACTCTGACATGTCGACTCTGATGATATTGTCTTCTGAGCCAAAAACTGCCTCAGCCACAGCCTTAGCCAGTTCAGTCTTGCCGACCCCGGTTGGGCCTAGGAAGAGGAAGGAACCGATCGGCCGGTTCTCGTCCTTCAAGCCGCTTCTGGACCGGCGGATGGCATTGGCCACGGCCTTGACGGCATCGTCTTGGCCGATGACTCTTTCATGCAGGATCCCTTCCAGGTGGGCCAGGCGCTTATTTTCGCTGGTCTTAAGCTGGGTTACCGGAACCCCGGTCCAGATGGAGACCACCTTGGCCACGTCTTCAGCCCCAACGACTGACCGCTTCTCATCCTTGCCGGCCAGCTTCTTGGCAATCTCATTCCGCTTTTGCCGCAAGGCGATTTCCTGGTCGCGCAGCTTGGCCGCTTGGGCAAAGTTCTGCTTGGCTGCTTCATCGTTCTTCTGCTTGAGAGTCCGGCTGATTTCCAAATCGATTTCAGCCAGGTCCTTGTCTTCGCCAGTGTCATTAGCCAGTTTAACCGCCGCGCTGGCTTCATCGATCAAGTCGATGGCCTTGTCCGGCTGGTAGCGGTCGGCAATGTAGTGGCTGGACAAATCAACTGCTGCCTGCAAGGCTTCTTCTGACAAAGCTACCCGGTGGTAGTCTTCATACTTGTCCTTGATCCCATGCAAAATTTGCAGGGTTTCCTCTTCATTTGGCTCAGCCAGGCGGACCAGCTGGAAGCGGCGGACAAAGGCAGAGTCTTTTTCCATGTGCTTGCGGTATTCTTCAAAAGTCGTGGCCCCGATCAATTGAATGTCCCCGCGGGCCAATGCCGGCTTCAAGGTGTTGGAGGCGCTCATCGCCCCTTCCGCGTCCCCGGCCTTGACCAAAGAGTGGATTTCGTCGACAAAAAGAATGACATTCTTGCTGGCAGTAACTTCCTTAATTAAGCGGTCCATCCGCTCTTCAAATTCACCCCGGTAGCGGGTACCGGCCACCATGCTGTTGACATCCAGTGAAACCACCCGCTTGTCAGCCAGGTCCCGGGGAACCTTTTTAGCAACGATCGCGCTGGCCAAAGCTTCAGCGACCGCGGTCTTGCCGACCCCAGGCTCACCGACCAAAAGGGGGTTGTTCTTGGTCCGCCGGGACAGGATATGAATCACCCGGTCCAGTTCCCGCTGGCGGCCGATCACCGGGTCAATGTCGCCTTCTTTAGCCCGCCGGTTCAAGTCGATCCCGAAGCGGTCCAAAATCGGCGTCTGCGACTGGCTGCTGCCTGCCGCGTCTGGCCGGCTGGTCTGGCTGCTTTCCCCGGTCACCTGGTTGGCGTCGTCCAGTTCGTCTTTCAAGTTTTCCAGGTCCACGTCCAGGTTGCGCAGGATCATGGCTGACAGGATCTGCTCACTGGAGACCAAAGCCTGGAGAATGTCAGTCGTTTCGATTTCCTTGCTGGACCGGAGTTCAGAATTCCGCTTGGCATAATCCAGCGCCAAAGTCAGGCGGGGAGAAAATTCCATGTAGCTGGTCGGGGCCGCTGAGCCGTAGTCCGTGTAGCGCTCGATTTCTTCCCTGACTCCGGTCGGCGTCACGTTCATGGTCCGCAGGATCTTGCCGGCTTTGCCGTCAGCTTCGATTACCAGGGCCAAAAGGACGTGCTCTGTCCCGACCAGGCGGTGGTGAAACTCCTTGGCTTGTTCCTGGGCAATTTCCAAGACCTGTCTGCTGCTCTTACTGTATGAATTTTGCATATAAAAATCGCCTCACACTGGACCTAGTTGCCTAAAGCTACTGCCGCGATCTGCTCTAAGTACTTCTGGTCCAAATCATCAAAATTGTCTAAATTAGTCGAGTCAAAGTCGTACACGCCCCAAAGGCTGCCATCCCGGTTAAAAACCGGCACGACGATTTCTGAATTGGAGGCACTGTCGCAGGCTATGTGGCCTGGGAAGTCATGGACATTGGCCACGATCTGCGTCTTCTTTTCCAGGGCGGCTTTCCCGCAGACCCCCTTACCCAGCTGGATGTGCACGCAGGCCGGCATCCCCTGGAAGGGTCCCAGGATCAATTCCCCCTTTTCAAAGCGGTATACCCCGGCAAAATTAACGTTTCTCATCCCCGCCTTCAAAAGGGCCGAAACATTGCCGGCATTGGCGATCCAGTCGCTCTCCCCGGCCGTCAAGGCCTTGGCCTGCTCAAGCAATAACTCGTACTCTGCCTGACTTGCTGCTGCCATGATTTCCTCCTTCACGTCTGCCAGTAAATAGGTAAAAAGGCAAAAATTGCTATGCTTGCAAGCATAACATTTCCCGATCTTTTCGACAAGCCAGGCGCCCTGCAGATCTACTATAAGGCAAAAAGAAAAGGCCCGCTAAATTAGCGAGTCTTTGATGAAGCGGAAGACGGGATTCGAACCCGCGACCCCCACCATGGCAAGGTGATGTTCTACCACTGAACTACTTCCGCAACATATCTATTAGGATAATCTAAAAACCGTGTCTTGGCAAGGGCTTTTTTATAAAAAATAGTATTTTTCTCGGGGGCAAGTTCGATTAAACTAAGAGTAAGAAAACGTTTGTCTAAATGAAAGGAAGAGAAAAAATGAAAAAGAAAAGACTCCTGGCGGCCTGCCTGGCCTTGGCCCTCCTGCCTCTCCTGTCCTCCTGCTCCATGATCAGCGACTACACCCTGGACCTCAAGTCCAAGCTGGTCGGCATCCCCTTTACCGTCTCCACCTATGACTACGACGGGCAGAAGATCGACCAGATCAAGGGTAAGTCAGTCTACATTGAGACCTACAAGCCGATGAGCAAGGAAAATTCCAGCGGCGACGAGCAGTCCAAAGTCATCGACGTGGAATTCGGCGGCCAGCAGATGATCCATGTCGGCTCCAGCTTGATCGCCAACGAAGGCCTGCGCAATTACGAAGATACTTTTTCCAAAAAGGTCACCATTACCGACAAGCAGCGGTCCATTCCGGTTCTGTCAATAATGTACAACAATTTCAGAAACGACTGGCTCTCCAAGGGCAAGGTCATCATGATCCGGTCCCAAGCCGGCAAGCCGATCGCCGTTTATGCCGGTAACAAGGTCCGGGTCAGTGCCACTGACATGCCATCAACCACCCAGATCAATGTCGACGGCCACCGGCTCTTTATCTACCGCTGCGACTACTCCATCTATGACATGGAGACTATCAAGAAGATGTAGACGCAAAAAACGTTTCCTCAAGCAGGAAACGTTTTTTAGTATTAAGGAGTATTTTTCAAAAATTACAGCTTGGCCAGGGCCTGGTCCAGGTCGGCCAAAAGGTCGTCGATATTTTCCACCCCAACGGAAATTCTGATCAAATCCGGAGTAATCCCGACGCTGGCCAGTTCTTCGCCGTTCAGCTGGGCGTGGGTGGTTGAAGCTGGCTGGATGATCAAGGACTTAGCGTCAGCTACATTGGCCAAAAGGGAGAAGAGCTTCAAGTTGTCAATCAGCTGTTTGCCGGCTTCTTCCCCGCCCTTCAGGCCAAAGGGGAAGATTGAGCCGACCCCCTTCGGGAAGTCCCGTTCAGCCATGGCATGGTCCGGGCTGTCGGCCAGGCCCGGGTAGCGGACCCAGGCAACCTTTGGGTGCTTGCTAAGGTATTCAGATACTCTTTGCGCGTTGTAGACGTGGCGTTCAACCCGCAAGGACAAGCTTTCCAAGCCCTGCAAAAGAAGGAAGGCGTTGAAAGGACTAAGGCTGGCCCCGGTGTCGCGCAGAACTGTTGCCCGGATCTTGGTCGTGAAGGCCCCAGCCCCCAGCTTGGCCCAAGTCACGTCCTTGTAGGACGGGTCAGGGTTAGTGAAAGTCGGGTAGCGGCCGAACTTTTCATAGTCAAACTTGCCGCTTTCCACGACTACCCCGCCCATAGTCGTCCCGTGGCCGCCGAAGAACTTGGTCGCTGAGTGGACAACCACGTCAGCCCCATGTTCAAATGGCCGGTAGAGGTAAGGGGTAGCAAAGGTGTTGTCGATAATGACCAAAACCCCGTGCTTATGGGCCACTGCTGCTACCGCGTCAATGTCGATCAAGTTGGCATTCGGGTTGCCGATGGTTTCATCGTAACCCACCTTGGTATGGTCGTTGATTTCTTTTTCAAAATTGGCCGGGTCGCTTGGGTCAACGAAGTGGGTCTTGATGCCCAATGGCGGCAAGGTCTGGGCAAACAGGTCGTAGGTCCCGCCGCAAATGGTGGAAGCAGCTACGATTTCGTCGCCCGCCCCGGCTACGTTCAAGATAGCCGCGGTGATCGCTGCCGCCCCAGTTGCCAAAGATACACCGCCAGTGCCGCCTTCCAGGGCAGCCACCCGGCTTTCAAAAACAGCCGTGGTTGGGTTGTCAAACGGCTGTAGATGTTGCAGGCGTCGGTCAAGGCAAAGGGCCAGCTGCCTGGTCAGCGTCGTCAAAGACATAGGACGTGGTCTGGTAGATCGGCACTGCCCGGGCGCCAGTTTCGTCGATTGGCTGGCCGGCGTGGACCTGCAAAGTTTCAAATGACAAACCTTCGTTGCTGATAGCTGTTGCTGTGTAATATTTATTTTTTAGTTGTTAGTTGTTGGAAATGATTAGATTGCTGAAATATTGCTGTTACAAACACAAGCGACACATGCAGCTGGCCCCAATCGCTGCTCCCCGCCAGAGGATCAGCCAGCGTTTCGTCTGTTGATACCGTTTCCTGCACATGAACCTTACCTCGTAAAAAAGCCGCCCAACTAACCAGTAGTTCAGGCGGCCGTTACTATCTTCAATACAGTAACGAGCTTAGGATGGTGAACCACAGGTATTCGCTTCTACGCTAAAAGGCATGCTGGACATCAGCATGTTCATTGGCATGACTTGCATTTGGCAATTCTTAGCTGCGAATTCCATCTCAGTTCTCCTTTCTTCATCAGTTTTTAATTTAGTTTTAAGTATACTAGCCTTAGGGAAAATGTCAATCCGTTTTTTAGAAAAAAGGGCAAACAAAAACCAGGAAATCATGGCAGTGATTTCCTGGTTGATCGTCCTATTCACCAAATTAAGCCGCTGAAAGCACTTTCCCAGCTAAACTTAATCTGTATTTAAAGTATACGAGCTTTTTATCCAAAGTCAATCTCTTTTCCGGAAAAAATTAGGACCGGGCCAGCAAAACATTGCCCCCGCCCTGCTTTTTCACCTCGTACATCAATTGGTCGGCCTTTTGGTAGAGCTGATCGACATTAGACAAGTTGTTTAGGTAGTGGATGACCCCGCAGGAAAAAAGCAGCTAGCTGAGCCGCTGGCCGTCTAATGCGATCTCCTCCTTGGCAAAAGCCGCCTGCAGGCCCTGCATTTTCTCAAGGCAAGCCGCTTCCGACGGGCAGTGGCAGGCAAAAACGAACTCGTCGCTCCCCAGCCGCGCCAAAACATTGTCCTTGGCCGGGTCAAACTTTTCCACAAAGTCAGCCAGGTCCCGGTAATCGACTTCCAGCCCTTTTTCCAGGCACTGGCTCAGCCTTTGAATGGCCAGGTCCCCCATCCGGCGGCCGTAATTGTCGTTGATTTGCTTGAAGTAGTCGATGTCAACCAAGCCGATGAAGAAGTCAGTGCACTCCGGCTGCTCGATTGCTTTTTGCGAAAGGTCCATGAAGGTCGACCGGAGTATCACCCCGCTCAAGTAGTCAAAATTAGCCTAGACCCGGAGCTCGCGCTGGTTCTCCTTGTACTTGTTAAAAAGCAGGAAAGAGGCGATCCGCTCTCTTTGCACGATATAGTTCAAGGCCAGAGCCACCAAGGTGAAGGTCAAGCCGTTAAAGCTGTCCAGCTCCCACATGATTGGCCCCTTGAAGTAGTAGGAGCAAAAGCTGAGGACCAGCAGCATGGCCAGGTAAAAGGCCCCGGTTGTCCAAAACTTGTCCGTCAATAAGACCGCAACTAAAACGACGAAGACCAGATAGGTTGTGGCGCGGCGGTCAATCTGCTCCTGGCAGGCCTGGTAGTCAGCCCGGCTGACCCCGTAATAATTG
>OIDR01000327.1_pt1 | contig 15243 bp, 10 predicted proteins | sample 1581641 | NCBI WGS metagenome assembly OIDR01 (sample SAMEA3882550, study PRJEB24775) | human gut metagenome | biome: human-associated habitat; feature: intestine environment; material: feces | place: Netherlands | collected 2009/2010
GGCGAGACCCTGTACGCGGTCGGCGACTGGGGCCAGGGCAAGGGCAAGACCTGGACCCGCGCCGGCGGCGTCAAGCTCGCCAAGAACGGCAACGCGTACACCGGCACCACCACCATGACCAAGGGCCAGGCCATCACCGCCCGACTGATCAAGGTCGACGCGAACGGCAAGACCACATGGGACGAGATCGGCGACGTCAAGGCCACCGCCGACAAGACCAAGACCGTGGACCTCAAGTGGACCAACGCGGTCGAGAACACCGTGGACATCACCATCAACGCGGCCGCCGACCTCAAGACCGGCGAGACCCTGTACGCGGTCGGCGACTGGGGCCAGGGCAAGGGCAAGACCTGGAACCGCGCCGGCGGCGTCAAGCTCGCCAGGTACGGCAACGCGTACACCGGCACCACGAAGGTCGGCAAGGGCAACGCCATCGCATTCCGTCTGATCAAGGTCGACGCCAACGGCAAGACCACATGGGACTCGGCCAAGGACCGCAAGTCCAAGGCCGACAAGACCAAGGCGCTCGGCGTCTCCTGGACCTCCGACAAGGTGAACGAGGACGGCACGATCCCGGACGACTCCGCCATCAGCATCTCCGGCAAGGGCGTCGCGGACGGCAAACTGTCCATCCAGAAAGGCAACCTCGCCGAGCTCTACGTGATCGGCACCCAGGACGCCACCCCGTCCGACGCTGTCTGGTGGAGTGACGGGGCCGCCGTGGCGGTCTCCGGCACCGGCACCGTCTACGGCGTCCAGACCGGCACCGCCAAGGTGAACGTGAAGGTCGGCAACCAAACCGCCACCATCACCATCACCGTCAAGTAAACGGCAACCGCCGATATCCATAAAACATTTGAGCCTTGGAATTCAATATCACTCCAAGGCTCAAATCATATTCAAACGCTTCTATACGCATGAAAATACACACATCAAAATCAGCGGATTTAGCATAATCAGCTCAAAGCGTCGTGCAGATATCGCTTTGAGCGGCTGCGCATGATATCCAGTGCAATATCGGCATTGCAGAAATCGATGGTTTGTGAGATATCAGTACAATCAACTTCGGAAAAATCAGTGATGATTCTGTCGGCGAATTGCACTTCCTGCAGGATTTGACCGCGTCTGGTGCCGAGTTCATGCTCTTTGGTACCTTCCGTATACACCCAGAACGGTTTATGGAAGTTGATGGAGAACAGCGTGCCATGATAGGAGTCCGTAACTACACCCTCCGCATATTTCACCAGCGAGAGGAATTCTTCCGGCCCTGCCTCGAGCACATTGACAAGCTCATCGCATTTCGGCACATTGCCCGCCTGCGGCGTCAGCACTGCGACAGGCAGGCCGACTCGACGAGACAGTTCACGCAGTTGCCTGAATACGCCGACAGCACGCTTGGGACGCAGCAGCGAATAAAACAGCAGATACTGTTCGGGCACGTGTTGCGACTTACGCAACGGTATGCGTTCCTCCCATTCGCCCGCGTTGAGCAACAGCGTCGGATCGCATACGTGTTCCACATATTTGCCGCTTACCTGCCGCAGTTTGCCGCATGCGGAACGTTCCCTCGCCGAAAGCGCGCTGAATTCCACCAACGCCGGTCCGATGCGCCGCAGCTCATCGTCGGTCATGGTGGCCGGCGACGAAGCATACGAGATTTTCCTGCAGTTCGCCCATTTCAGCAGGTACGGGTCCATGTACTTCCAGTCGACGCGTTCCAGCTCGTTGGAATGCTTGTTGATGATCTGGTCACTGCCGCTCACGGCCACGTCGAATGCGTCAGCCAGCGAATTCAGCTCTTCCGGCTCCTGATAGCGTCGTTGGCCCACATGTATGTTCGTGCTGATGAACCGCTCGAAATTGCGCATGCGCTTCTTGCGCAGTCCCGCAACCGGCAGCATGGTTAAATCCGCGATGGACGATTTGAGGCCCAGCCCACGCCAATATAAGCGTTCATAGTAGCGTTCGCCCTCAAGCGGCCGGTAGTCGATGACGGTAACGTCATGCCCCATGTCCGTGATGGTTGATTGCGTGGCATACGCCTGCAATACCGAACCATAATTGTAGGCAGCATGATACGTGATTAGACCGATAATATTATTCTTCTCGTCCATATTTCCTCGTCGTTCAAGTAGTTATTTCTCTGTTTTCTCGCTATTGCAGAAGCACTCCGCTTTCTCATTGTTTTCCACTGAATTGCTTATGACGCACCCATGCGATCGCAGCGCTCACGTAATACCATCGATATTTCATCGAAAGCAACGCGATTTGTCGGGTCACAGGAAAACGACCTCCCCGATATCGATCAAGCGGCTGCCGAAAAACCGGCATGTTCACTACTTTTCCATAGTGATTCTTTCGTTCATGACGGTTCCATGGCGCTTCGGGATTGAACAGATCATTGATCATAATGATCGTCAGATGAAATAATGCGTAATCATCGAGCGTTCCATCAGATATTTCCCGAAATTGACGAATGGTATCGCGCATTGTTTCGATCGCAGATATTGTTCGCCGCACATAATCGTTGGAGAACGACCGCACCACCGAATCCGCATTGCGGCGGTATTCGTACACCATTTCATCCACATAGCCGATTCGATTCGCCGCCGCGACCGCACGGAACGCATATTCGGCGTCCTCCCCCAAACTCAAGGTTTCGTTGAATCCGTCGATCCCTTTGATCAGCGGCATGCTGTACAGCTTGCCCCAAACAAGCGCGATACCTCGCTGCGGTCGGAGCATATCCTCGCATAGGTCAAGACGCCTGCGTCCCTCGAACACCATGTCAGTTTCAGCATAATGGTGTTCTTCCATACTTGGAGACCCCTCGCCTTTGCCGCCCATAATGACGGCACCAGCGGCGTCGGGAACACCGTTCGCATCGGCACCTGCAAGCACGTTGCGGTACGCCCCCATCACCACATCGCAGCGGTATCGCACCGCAAACGCAAGCATGCCGTCGACGGCATGCTCGGCGAGCACATCATCCGCATCGAGGAACATCGCCCACTGCCCCGTGGCCGCGCGCAATCCCGCGTTGCGAGCCGCGGAGACTCCGGCATGGGCGATCGTTTCCGTACGAATGCTGACCAATGGCGAATTCCAATTCGAGATCGGTGCCGTTTCGAATGCCGGCTCACCATCGAATACAATCACCGCTTCGATACGGAAGCCACTGCCCTGCTGCCGTTGCAGACTGTTCACGCAATCATGCAACGTTTGCAACGTGGCACGGTAGACGGGAATGATCACACTGATGGTATGGCTCATCGTCAGTTCAGCTCCCGCGTGATCACCGAAGCATCATACCGGAACGATACCGGCGATTCGATGCTTTCCGGGAAGTTGCCGATCGCCACGAACGCAATCAGCGTTTCGTAGTCGGGTACGCCCAACAGCTTGCGGATCTCATGCTCCTGCTTCTCACGCATCATGGTGTTGAGAGGGCAGGCGGCCAGCGACTCGCATTCCAATGCGGTCAGGAACGCCATGGCGAACAGGCCTCCGTCGATATACGGCTCGTTGCGTTCCTCAACGCTTACGAAACTGCGCACGTCCACGCTGATCAACGCCAGCACCGGAGGCGCATCGTACCCACGCCACCCGCCCTGCAACGCCAATGCCTGTTCGATGAATTTCGGATTGCTGATCAGCAGCACGCGATATGCCTGCCTATTGCATACCGATGGCGTTTTCATCGACATGCTTACGGCCTTACGCACCGTTCCCATATCAACAGGGGTTTCGGCATACTCGCGTACGCTGGAACGCCCTGCGAACAATGCTGCATAGTCGAGCGATGCGTTGTCGCGTTTGTCTGCGGCACGCACGGTTTTCACGCCCGCATTGCCCGCAACGTCGGCTTTTTCGGCTTGTTCGACGCTTTCGATATCCACCGAGGCCACTTCGTCGGCAAACCATACGCCCACAAACTCAGGAATCGGCTTCTCCAACGCCCGATGCTTGCGCACGTATGCACGAACCACCTGCCGTGCCGCGATATACGTCACATCGTCAACCGGATAGTCGCGTTCCCGCCATTCATCCATCACGGAACGCAACTCCCCGAACGCGGATCTGCCGAATCCCGCACGGAACCGTCTATGCGACAATCCTTTTTCAATACGATGAATGTAATACACCATAGTGCCGCGCAATTGCTCGGATTGCCCCACATTCCATTGCCCCGCACAGAATCTCAGGAACCGTTTGCGCTGCCCCGCATAGTACGAAGCCAATGTCATGTTCGCTTTGCATCCTTGCAATACGCGCCAGACGCGATGCGGAACGATGGTTTTGATTCGCTGCTTCACGCCCATGATCTCACCTTTCCTTGTTTTCTCGACGCAACGACGGCAATACCGCCTGCACCTTGGCCATGACTTCCCTTGTAAACCAGCCTTCACGCAGCTTCTGCCCCAATTGCGAAGCCCGTCGTACCATTCGCGCATACTCGCTTTGCGTCATGCCGTATTCCACGGCCATGGCCTCTTGCAACGATTCGACGGCAACGCCCACTCCCTGTTCGACTACGAATGGTGCGAGCGCCGCCTTGTTCCATATGATCACCGGCTTGTCGGCTGCAAGATACAGTGACAGCTTATGCGGATTGTTGACGGTCAGATATTTGCCGTAATAGCCGCCGCAGGTGTCGAGACTGTCGCCGTCCCAGATCAGACCGAATCGTCCTTCCAGTTTGTCTGGCAGTTCATCGGGTGCGACGATTCCGCGGTACCACGCCGTTTTGCCGTTCCGCCGGTCATATTTCGGCCCGTACAGATTGATGTCGGCTTTGGGGAATTGCTCGGCCAGCCGATACACGTATTCGGCTTTGCCATGGCTGAGATTTCCCGCGATATCGATGCCGTGACGCTGTTCCACGGGCACAGGATTCGCTTGCGGCAGCAGGTAATCAAAAATGCCGATCTCCACGATCGGCACGGTCGCGCCGTACTTGCGCAACACTTCGCTCATGCGCGGATTGTGGCTGATGAGCAGATCCGCTTCAGTCACCCATTGTTTGTCGAAATCGGTGTAGGAGTAGCCGCGTAGCGTTTCCAAATCATGAATCAGAAAAACAAACAACGCTCCGCGCGCTTTCATCCTACGCACGGAAGGCAAGGCGTACAGCGACACCTTGTTGTACATGATGAGCGGAAATTGCACCAACACCACATCCCCACAACGAACGGTTCGTTCCAGCCGATGCCAATCGGCAAGCGTACGCCCAACGCACACCAGCTTGTCGAAATACCCTTTGTTCTCGCCGGGACGCACTTCGAACGGCTGCCAGGATTGGCTTTCGAGCACCTGCCGAATGTCATCGCGCGCTTTGGATCCAGCGTGCGCATGATGCAGCGAACGTTCGCAGATCACGTAGTTCGTCATTGCCAACCTCCATTGTTTGCATATCGTCCGTCACTCGCATTGCTTGCGCCATGCGCGTTATTCTCATCATTCGTTTTCCGTACATGCAGTCGGTTGAATACCGGCTGAAGCATGGCCATAACGAATCGTTCGCGGCACAGCAGCAACGCGATGCCATATATCAGCGCGAACAGGAATCCGCCGAACATCAGCCACAGGAAGGCGTTCCATGTCTCGGCACCGCATATCGCGATCGCGCCCCGCGTAAGGCAGCCTGCCGCAATCGCACTGAGCAGAATACGTATCGGATCGATCGACGTGCGAATGCCAACCAAAAACCCGCGGCACACATATGAGCGCATCGCCAGCATCAACGCTTCGCACAATGAAATGCTGATGGCGGAACCGACCACGCCGAGCTGTGGAATCAGCAGCACGTTTGCAAGTACGGCCAAGGCAAGTCCGATCGCGTTCACCATGGCCCATGTACGTTCCATTCCTTTGGAAATCATGACATTCGCAAGCACGATATTCATGGCCGAACACATCACCGCAATACCGACGAATCGTAGCGGAACCGCGGATTCCGCGAAGTCAGCGCCACCGAGCAATGCCACGATCGGGTCGGCAAGCAATATCAGCAGAGCAATGATCGCGGAGCCGAATACCATAACGAAATTCATGTTTTTCGCGATCAGTTCGCCTGCCTGCCGCTCTTTGCGCCGCGCCTGATAATACGAAAGGCGTGGCAGCATCACGTTGCCGACGGAATTGACGGCGGTGACGAGCACGGATTTGATTTTGGATACCAGCTGGTACAGGCCGACCATATCGGTGGTGCCAAGGAAGCCGAGCATCACAATGTCGACTTGAATATACATGCCGGATGAAATGGATGCGATGGTGAACCACAGCATCGGTTTGAAATGGCGGGAAATATTGAGATGTCCACAATTGCGGAAGTCCACGAACCTGCGTAGCCGCAGGAGATTGAGCACGTTGGATCCGTACCCGGCCACCACCACGATCAGGCCGTATATCACGTAGTCGCCGCGCTGCCGTACAAAAGCGAACATGAGCACCAATGCCAGCAGTTTGAAACATACGCTACGCACGGTGATGTATTCGTATTGTTCCAACGCCTGGTAGAACCATTCCACACCGAACGAGGAAAGCCAGATGGCCAGGCCGAAAAGCGCGAACAGCCCGAATTGCGCGTTCATTTTCGGTACGGTGAACAGGCATGCCAGGTAGACCGCGAACACCATGGTGGTGGAGCATGCCAGAATAACCAGCAATTCCAGCACCGTACGCGATAGTTCCGCGCGGTCGTCGCGTACGCGAGCGCAGACGCGCACTCCGTAGTAGGTAACGCCCAGGAGGGCCACCAGCGAAAAGTATGAGGCCACGGATTGAGCGAACGCCACATGCCCGGTGCCACCGGTGGAAAGCACGCGCGACACGTATGGCACGGTGATGAGCGGGAAGATCACTGACGACGTGGTGACGATCATGTTCATCAGCACGTTGAATTTCACGGATCGAATGCGCACGTCGGTTGGATGCTTGGTCGGCTGACGTTCAGGCATAAAGCACCACCCGCTTGGCGAAGGCGCGTTTGCGTATGCGCACGGAGTTCACGAAGAATATCAGCACCACCCAAATAATGATGTTTCTGAGCATGATCTGGTTGAACATGGTTGACATCCAACGGTTGGAGAAAAAGCTGAACGCACAGCAATAGCCGATGGCACCGTACAGCATCATCGATATGGGAATGCCCGCCTTGCCGTATTGCAATGCGAAAACCGCGCTTTCATAGCAAAGCTGAGAAAGTGCGGCGATCAGCACGATGGCAAGCATCGCACCCGCGATGCCCCAGTCGAAAATGAATGCGTAATATGTGGTGAATACGTTGCCAAGACTGCGCTCGCCATACCGTTGGAAGGGTTGCCATTGCATCCAGTCAAGCACGGTTTTGCCGAATATCTGGGGGAACGAGGCCCGGGTGGAAGCCAATGTCATGTCTCCCCATTGCGTGGATTTGACCGCCAACGAAGGCGACATGGAGTTCGTGAGATACGCGTCTAGGTTTTTTATCGGCGCTCCAATGTAGATGGACAGGTATTCGTACATGGTCGAGTCGCCCGCCTTGCGTCCCATCAGCGACAGCAGTGGCTTGAACGAAGCCAATCCCACGAGCGCGATGGCCACGAATTTCAACACAGTGCGGAAGCCGAGCCGCATGCCTTTCCAACGGTTGTTCTGCCTGCGGAACAACGCCCAGTATGTCCATGCGGCAACGCCAAGCTGAATGAGGCTATTGCGTCCGCCGGAAATCAACGTCATCGGAACGGCCGCCAACACATTGATGACCGCAAGATAATCGTTGCGCAACGAACGGACCACCACGCTGCGCATGGCGAGAAACAGCCACGCATAGGCCATGGCGTTGGTCGCCAGATGCAGTAGCGAGGGAATTCCAGAGAGGGCCACGCCTTTGGTGCTGAATTTGTTGAGTTTGTCATACAAGCCGATGGCTTTGTTCAGAGAGCCGTCTCCCCCGTAGGGCAGTGTCAATGAGATTATCTGCCGTGACACGATCAGCAATGCCAAACCGGTGAACAGCAGGCCGCCAACGTACACCCATATCGGCAGAACGATATCTTGCGGCTCGCCGTATTCCCGATGTGCTGTCCGATGTCCGACGCAGCTGCGGAAAAACACCTTCACACCGTAAGCCGTCAATGCGAATGCGAACGTGCCGAATCCAACCACGAAGCAGGTTTGCATCGACAGGTCGAAATCCCAGGTCCGGTAATTGGTGAGTCCATTGAATACCGCGAGCGTGAATCCGACCACGAATAGTATGGATGGTTCCGCGAAATCCCCGCGATATGCCACTATCAGCAGCACCAGCAATGCCAGCAATGTCAAGAACAGTATGGTCGAGGTCATCTCATCACCATGCCTAATGTGATGCGATTTCCGGATGCCGTCGCTTGTACAGCGCGTACATCATGCCGTACAGCGTCGGAGAGGTGGCCAGGAGTTTCCATTGCAGCAGTTGACTTTTCCCAATGATTCCCTTGCGTTCCACCATTGGCAGCAATTCGCGCAATTCCGTACGCGCATACCGTTCGAATTGCGCCCATTGCTTGCGTTGATGCGCGAGCATGATGCGATTGCAGGTACCGACAATGGATTCGAGATGCCCATATGCGGCATATGCTTCAACATGCGGATATTTGGTTCGCACCAAGTCGAGCATGGCTCCGGTGGATTGTGCGAATTTGTCGGTGATGCCATGCGATTGACTGTTTTCCGACATTCTGTAACGGTACAGCGGCGTGGAATCGTATACGATGCGATCCGCCTTGTCGAGCAGCTGGTAGGTGACCGGCGAATCTTCCGCATAGACGGCGTCGAGCGGGTAGCGCAGGTTATCGAAGAGTTCTTTTTTGGCGAGTTTGTCCCACGCGGTCACATAAAAGTAGCCATGCTGATTCACATAGGCGAATGCTTCCTGCGAGGTCATGACGATTTTCTTGTCGGGAAAAGCGTTGCAGTAGGTGCTGCCGTCAGGGTTTTCCCGTTCGTACGAGATGATCGACAGGTCGGCGTCGGATTCCTGCAGATTGTGCAGCAACGTGCCGAACATATCGGGAAGCACGTAATCGTCGGAATCCACGAATCCGATGTATTCGCCTTTGGCAAGGTCGAGCCCGGTGTTGCGGGCCGCCGCCAAGCCGGCATTGCATTGGCGCACCGCACGAATGCGGTTGTCACGATTCGCCCAAGCATTGCACTGTTCGCCGGAGGAATCGGTGGATCCGTCGTCGACCAGTATGATTTCCAATCGTTCGTAGGTTTGCCCGATAAGACTTTCCACGCACTGGTCGAGGTACCGTTCCACGTTGTAGACCGGCACTATCACGCTGATGAGGGGTTGGGTCGAAACTGCCATAAGACCTGTTTTCAACAGCTTTTCACGTACTTTTTGCCTACGAATTTCGCCATAAGGAAACCGGACCCCTTTTTGATCCAGTCCACTGGTTCGGGGCTGATGATAGGCATTTCGACGTACGGGTAATGGTTGGTTTCCAGCCATACATCGAAGAGGATTTCGCTGATGCGTCCGGGAAATCGCATTTCGAAGACGCTGTATGAGCTTGAATCGATATGCTTGGCCAGTTCTCCGATGATGGGAAACATCCACGAGCAGTATTCGTTGATGAGGTCTTTGCGCATCACGAACATGTTGAACAGGTGCGCCGAGGTTTTGTTCATTTGCGCGTCGAATGCGTCGAGGTAGTCGGAATTGGTTTGCGCGATAATGCTTCGTGTCGCATCGAGCTGGCCTTCCTGCATGGTGTGCTCGTAATGTGAATATACGGTTTCGATATAGTAGTTGCGTCGTTCCGGCACAATGATTTCGCACGTATCGAGCAGACGCGCATAGTCTTGTTTTCCTGCGATGCAGCTGAAGCGTTCGTTTTCGTCTCCGTGGCGTTTCGCACTGTCATTTTTGGCAAAATGACGGCGGTAGTGCACCAATCCCTGATAGTCGGCATCGCAGTTTTTCCACATCCAATACAGTCCGGTCAGTTCGGAATATTGTGCGTTCAACTGCGAAATATTATCGCCGGTGTTGTCGCACGTCATACCCAAATCGACGTTCGGATGCAACGCCCTACCGACCTGCAACGGCATATATACGCCGTCGATCGGCATACGGTACGCCTTATGCGTGGCCACGGCCACCGTGATGTCGGAGTCCGCCATCACTGTCATCCCTTCTATACCGGACGCGCACTACTGCCAAAGCACGCCCTTATACTTCACCCTCCCCCTTGTCTGGAGGGTACAGCATACGTTTTCATTTTATCTCAACAGTTCATCTAGATTTCACCAAACGTCAGACACTCCCGTTTTACAAACCCCATTTTTCAAGCTTTTCAAGATTATTCTACAAATTATCATGTTTCGCAAGAGATTGCAGACGTTTGCATACACGACATGAAAACGAACTGATTTAAAGCTTTAATCACACCCCACACACCATCCAACACCCCCGATACGGCAATTTCGGGATCGCCTCTTTCATAAATATTGAAAATCTCGTCACAACTGTTTCATTACTACTTCGGCGTTTCGCTGCCATCATGTTGGGATTACAAGAAAAAACGTTTGCAGATCATTGCAAACGATTATGAAAAAACGGGGCGCACGACTCCAATATCACATATTGAAATCGCACGCCCCTGAGATCTACCGGCCAGACCGGTGGATGTATGGCTTTATGAAATCCGTTTGATTCCTTATTTGACGGTGATGGTGATGGTTGCGGTCTTGCCCGCGGCCTTCACATTCACCTTTGCGGTTCCCGTCTCGACGCCGTACACGACACCGGTTCCGGAAACCGCCACTGCCGCGCCGTCGCTCCACCACATGTCGGGATCACCCGCGGCGCCCTTCACGGAGAGGTTCGCGAGCTGGCCCTTCTGGATGGTGAGCTTGCCGTTCGAGACGCCGTCACCGGTGATTGCGAACGTTACCGGCACGGTGCCGTCCTCGTTCACGGTGTTCACATCCCAGGCCACGCCGACGGTCTTGGTCTTGTCGGCGGTGGTCTTGCGGTCGGTGGTCGGATCCCACGTGGTCTTGCCGTTCGCGTCGACCTTGATCAGGCGGAAGGTCATGGACTTTCCGGTCTTCACGTTCGCGGTGCCGGAGTAGACGCCGTCGGTTCCCGTGGCGGTCAGGCGGATGCCGGAGGCGCGGGTCCAGGTCTTGCCGTCCTGACCCCAGTCGCCTACCGCGTACAGGCTTTCGCCGCTCTTCAAGTCGGCGGCCGCGTTGATGGTCACGTCCACGTTTTGCGAAACCTGGCGCTCATCCCACTTGAGGGTGAGGGTCTTGGCCTTGTCGGCGGTGGCCTTGCGGTCGGTGGACGGATCCCACGTGGTCTTGCCGTCAGCGGAAACCTTGATCAGGCGCATGGTCATGGACTGGCCCTTGGCCACGGTCGCGGTTCCGGTCAGTTCGCCGCCCACGGTAGTGAGCTCGACGCCACCGGCGCGGTTCCAGGTCTTGCCCTCGTCTTGGCCCCAGTCACCGACCACGTAGGCCCTCTCGCCGGACTTCAGGTCAACGCCGGTCGCCTTGAACGTGATCTGCACGTTCTTGTCGTCGTCAGGAGGCACCACCACGGTGCAATCCACGGCCTTCAACGAAGCAGACGAACCATCCCACGTTACGGTGCCGCCGTTGTAGTCGATGCCCGGCTGCCGGGAGCCCGGATACTGCTGGCTGCCACCGTCGTTGAAAATCACCTTCGCGCCGGACGCGAGCGAATCAGGCACCTCGTACTGGTAACCGGTCTGGTCGCAGTTGTCGGCAGCCACCATCTCGACGCCCGGCCAGGCCGCGTTGTTCTTCGCGGTCGCTCCGTCGCCCGTGTACACGTACGCGTACATCTTGCTCCAGCCGGAAGGCTTCGTCGCATAAATCGTGTTCGCCTGAACCTCAACCTTGGTGTAGGTTGCGGTGAACTCGAGCGCTTCGCCGCTTTCGGCGCCGGTGCCCTTGACGGTCAGGGTGACGGAATCGCCGATCTCCATATCGCCGCCGATGGTGAGCGAGTCGCCGTCAACGAAGGAGCCGTTCTTGCCATTGCTCAGCGAGTAAGTGAGATTGGTGGCATTGCTGGCGTTCAGCGTCACCTTGATGGTGTTGGAGGAGAACTTCTTGCTGACGGTCGCGGAAACGGATTCCTTCACGCTCGTGTTGAAGTACACGCTCACCGCATCGCCCTTGGCGGTGCCGGAAGTGATCTTGCCGTCGGAAACGGTGATGGTGCCGCCGTTCACCTGATCGGTGTACGTGCCGTCGTCAAGCTTGGTCGGAGTGCCGGCCAGATTCTGGTCGCCGCCCATGTTGGCGATGCTCACGCCGTCATTGCCGGCATTGTTGTCGGTCTTGTAACGTTCCACCATGAGGCAGGAGTTGTTGTTCTGTTCGGAACCGCAGTTGCGCAGGTATTCGGCCTCGCCGTCCATGGCATTGCGGAAATGGTTGACGGCCGCAACAGCCGTGTCTTTCCACATGTCATCGCCGGCGTCGCCCAGCTGAGAGGCTTCTGCGAACTGGGGCTGATTGCCGCCGGAGGCCTTCGGACGGTTGAAGAACAGTGGCGCTCCGCCTGCGCGTGCGCCGACCACGGCCCAGCCGAAGCGTATCTGATCGTTGGTCAGATACGTGGATTCCTTGTCGCCATTGGCATAGTTGTCATGCGACTCCACCCAAGTGACCAGCTGATCGTCGTTGACGCCCCCGTTGCGCAAGCTCATAAGATTGCCCGCATTGAGATTCTTGCTCCACAGTGCAGAACGGATGGTCTTGCCATAGTCGGAGGCCGTGGCTCCGCCGCCGCCTTCGCCATACTTGGCATACAGGTTGGCGTACGCCTTGTAATCCAGTCCGGAATCGCCCTGCAGCACTTCGCCGTACTGGTATTGCGAGCCGTTCTGCAGAATGGTGGTCCAATACTGCGAACCGTCGAATTCGTTCGGCAGTTCGACGTGCTTGCCGGCGTCGAAACGGAAGCCGTCAACACCGTCGTTCACCGCGGTTTTCAGGAAGTCGTGCATACGATTGGCGACTTCCGGATTGGCGGTGTTCAGATCCCATAGGCCCAGCAGGTGGCAGTGCGTCACCTGCCAACGGTTGGAATAATCGATGTTGTCGCCGCCGGAGCCGCTGCAGGAGTTGCGCGCATGGAAATATTCGCTCTTCCGCCAGTCGGAGTCGATGGCGTTCCAGTCGGCGGTGAAGTGGTTGGCCACAACGTCGACGATGATGCGGATGCCATGCGCGTGGGCTGCCGCGGTCATGGCTTTCAGGTCGTCTTCGCTGCCGACCACGAAGTTGCCGATGGAGGTGTTCGTCGGCTGATACACGTAATACCAATTTTCGGTGAATTTCTTGCCGTTGGCGTCGTTCACCTTGATTTTGCTCATCGGCTCGGTCTGAATGGAGGTGTAACCGGCTTCGGCGATTTCATCCATATGTTCGGTGATGGTGTTGAACGACCACATCCACGCGTGCAGAATGGCGCCGTTCTTCATCTCCTTGGTCAGACCGTACTTTTTGCGTGCTGCTTCGAAAGTCGGGTTGCCTACGGTGTCCGCATAACTGTTACGGTCGGTGCTCGCCTGTGCGGAGACGCTGGCGACTGCCAGTCCGCCGAAAACTGTGGCAAGGGCTGTGGCGCCCACCGCCAGCTTCTTGCTGACGCGCAGACCCAGCTTCTGCCAGGCGGGAGTTGGTTTCCGATGTTTCATTGACCTTCCTGATCCTTCTTTTCTTGTGTTTGGGCCGGTATCGGGGCTTGTGGCTCCGTTATCGTGGCCGCTGCTTTGCGACGGGGGTCCCATCTTCTTTGATAGCGTTTGCAATACTGCAACCGTGTAGTGTATATTCTATCCCGGTTGGAGTGTAAAAGATGCTGAAAAATGGCGGATTTTCAATGAAAATCGTTACTGAGAAAATCATTTGAAAAATGAAAATGATTGCAAAAGATAGTTGTGCAAGATAGCCCCTATATGAACCGTTTTGCAAATGATATGCATGCATAAAGCACGATATTTCAGCGCTTTCTATATGAAATTGGAAAACTGTGCTGCAAAGTATTTGCAATTTGCGCAACACGTAGTGCGGGGGTGAGGTAGGGGTTGCCACATCTGTTTTTAGCAGAAAACCGTCGGGCGACAAGGGGTGGTGTGCTCATCTAGTTGGCTTAGGAAGTGCGCTGGCTGAACCGTATCGAATTTCTCATTTAGACAAGCATGGTCTGCGGTATGTTTTTTCGTATTACGTTGTGTTCTTGAAAATATGAATATATTCCCCGAAATTCGATTCGTTTTATTCTTAACAATGAGGTACAGTATTTCACGTAGTTATTTACAATAAAGGAAGGATTTACATGTCCGTTCTTGATGGTTTCAAAGAAGTTGGCGAAAGAACGGGTGGCAAGTTGACCATGACGGTCATGCTTGAATCCGTTCGTTTTTCCAAGGGTGTTTCCGAAGTTCTCGGACGTCCTGAATACGTCAAGCTGCTGGTGAATTACGAGCGCGGCAAGTTCGCAATCCAGGTATGCGATGAGAATGACGATTTCGCTCTTCAGTTCAATGCTCCGAACGCCGATACGCCGTCTTCCGTCACCACCCGCAACCTTGACCTGCTCGTTGCGACGCAGAAGTTCTTCACCTTCCCGGAAGTGCCTGCAGACAAGATCGCCTTCTTCGCTCTGGACGGCGAATATCACAGCGATGAGCGCGTGATCATCTTCGATGCCAAGAACGGGGTCCGTAGCGGCACCGTCGGCAAGCGTGGTCCGAAGGCCGGTCACGGCGGCCGCAGGCGCAGGAAGATCGATGACGTCAAGGAAGCCACGGTGATCGGTTCCAACAATGCCCTGTGAAATCGGCGATATCCCAGTGATATTTAAGATCGTAATATAGTTTGAGCTCCGTAATATCTTCGAATATTACGGAGCTCAAACTATATCATCATCGAATCAATCAATGATGATCAATCGCGATTTAATAGCAGTGATTGGCCAGCCAGTACGTGTAGGCTCCCTGAATGGAACCATAACGCTGCGCGCAATAACCCCAGAACCACTTGAGCTGGGTCTGATAATTGGTGGCCCAATCGGCGCCCGCGCTCACCATCTTGCTGCCAGGCAACGCCTGGGGCAGACCATAGGCGCCCGAACTCGGATTCGTTGCGGTGACGCTCCAGCCGGACTCGTGGGTGATGATGTATACGGTGGCGGTGAAATCGGCTTCGGTGTAGCCGTTCGAC
>OIDR01000330.1_pt1 | contig 15098 bp, 8 predicted proteins | sample 1581641 | NCBI WGS metagenome assembly OIDR01 (sample SAMEA3882550, study PRJEB24775) | human gut metagenome | biome: human-associated habitat; feature: intestine environment; material: feces | place: Netherlands | collected 2009/2010
ACGTATTTAAGCTGGGAAAAAGTAAATAAACCAGCAGAATAAGCGAGGAATCAATGCAAAAAGAAGTAGAGGGGAACAAAAGAATCACGCAATGTATGGGCTGTATGGAAATCTATGAAGCATTTGATGATATCTGTCCATACTGTGGTTATATTAACGGAACGATGCCGGAGGAAATGTACCATTTAGAGCCTGGAACAGTGCTTGATAAAAAGTATTTAGTAGGTAAGGTACTTGGATTTGGCGGTTTTGGAGTAACCTATATTGCCTGGGACCAGATTCTTCAAAGAAAGGTAGCCATTAAAGAGTATTTTCCAAGAGAATGTGCCTCAAGAATGAATGGAACAGAGGAGATTACGATTTTTACAGGAGACAGGAAAAAGCAGTTTCGAAATGGTTTAAAATCCTTTAAAGAAGAAGCGGCCAAACTGATGAAGCTTCATGATATTATCGGAACGGTGAATGTATTTGCCATTTTCGAGGAGAATAACACTGCTTACCTTGTTATGGAGTATTTGGATGGATGTACCCTGGCACAGATGTTAAAAGAAAAGAAGAAGATGCCAGTAGAAGAAGCATTGAAAATGATACGCCCAGTCATTCGTTCTTTGCAGGAAATTCATAAAAATAATCTCATTCACAGGGATATCACGCCAGATAATATATTTATTACAAAGTCTGGTGAATTAAAAGTTTTAGATTTTGGTTCGGCAAGATATTCTGCTTTAGCACAGAATAAAAGTATCAGTGTGATCGTAAAGCAGGGCTATGCACCGCCAGAGCAGTACCAGCTTTACAAAGACCAGGGATCATGGACTGACGTATACAGTCTTGCGGCAACCATCTACAAAATGATTACAGGCAAGGTGCCGGAAGACTCCATCACCCGTATGGTAAAAGATACGTTAGAAGCGCCATCGGCACTTGGAATCACAATAACAAAAAGTCAGGAGAATGCTCTGCTTAACGCATTAAATACCAAAATAAGCAGTAGAACGCAGACGATGGACGCATTTGAAAAGCAGCTTTTTTCCGAGGAAGAAGTGCCGCGAATTGATAATGAAACTGGGCAGCCAGTGAAGAAACCACAGAAAAAATGGATTCCCCCTGTGATTGCGGCAGGAATATGTGTTCTCTGTATTGGAGCATTTCTGCGAATGCAGCAGCCAAAGAAAGATACAGCAGTTATACAGCAGCAAAAGCAGGAAGAAAAATATGTTGTTGGCAATTATGTCGGCGTTGATCTTGAAAAGGCGGAGAATGCGGTAAAAGAATCCGAACTTCAGATTGTCATTACAAACCGGGAGAATTCGGATAAAAAAGAAGGTGTGATTCTCAGCCAGGATCCGGCGGCAGGAAAAGAAGTTGGTGAAAATAATAAAAATATTTATGTGATTGTCAGCGCGGGAAATGAAAAAGTAAAGATGCCGGATTATGTTGGAATATCTTCAAAGAAATGTGCTGAGATAGAAAAGGCAGACAATATACGGACCGTAACTTCAGAAAGTAAGGAAAGTAATATTATTCCAGAGTATGTTGTAGAGCAGAGCGAAAAAGCCGGCAATAAGATTGCAAAAGGAGCAACGGTTACCCTGTCTCTGTCGGCAGGCCGGAAGAATATAAAGAAAAAAGAATCCCATACGATGCCGGAATTGATTGGAAAAACATTTGACGCTGCATTAAAAGAGGCAGAAAAATCGCAGATTTATATAGGAATCAGTAAGCATGAATATAGCACTTCCTATAAGAAAAATACGATTAGCGCACAATCCATTGAAAAGGGAAAGAAAGTTTCTGGTGGTACAGAGATTTTATTGACAATCAGTGATGGACCAGAGCAGATGAAAGTGCCAGATGTTGTGAAAAAAGGCTTAGAGGAAGCAAAAGTTCTTTTAGAACAGCAGAAATTAAAACATACGGTTACTTTTGAATACAATGATGAATACGGCGAGGGCATTGTTTTAGAACAGAGTGTCAAAGCCGGAAAAAAAGTGGATGAGGGAAGTACGATTGATCTTGTTGTAAGTAAGGGAGCAAAGAAAGAACCGAAAAAGACAACGGAAAGATCGTCGAAAAGTTCGGGAGGCAGCTCGAAGAAGAACTCTAGTAGTAGTTCAAAATCGAAATCATCTAAAAAGTATAGTTCTCCTAGCCAACCAGTAAAGGGATATGGGTATGAGCCGTCTGGATCCGGGTCAAAGCGAAAAAATAGTGGAGATTCCTTAGAAGATTGGGAATATGTGAACTAGAAATACAACAGCGCGGAGGTAGAAAAATGAGTGGAAAGAGATGCATGGGGTGTATGAATGAGCAAAAAGCCCAGTATACGGTCTGTCCCTATTGTGGCCTAAAGGCGGAAACAGCGCCTGATCCGTCACAGATAAGACCGGGAACCGTTCTTGCACAAAGATATGAAGTGGGGTTTGCCCTTAAAATCGGACTGTATACGATTACATATATCGCCTACGATCTGCAGCGGGAAGAAAAGGTTATTGTAAAAGAGTACTATCCTTCCCAGCTTTGCAGCCGTGTAGATGGGGGCAATCGTATAGGAATCAGAGCGGAGAACAAAAGACTTTTTATGAGAGAGGGCTTACCCAGTTCTTAAAAGAAGCCAAAGACCTTCACTCTGTTTCCGTACCATTTCTTATTCCAGTACAGGATGTATTTACAGAAAATGCAACGGCATACATGGTAATGCCATATTTAAATGGAAAGACATTAGAAGCGGCAATCGAAGAGAAGAAACGCTTCTCTATAACAGAAATATTAGCTTTGATGATGCCGGTAATGGATATTACGGACAGGCTTCACCAGAAGGGAATCCTTCATTTAAACATTCATCCGGGAAATATTTTTTTAGTAGATTCCGGGGAAGTTATCCTTATGGACAGCGGAAGATACAGCCGAAGCTTTGTAGATGCGCCGATGGAAACCATAGGGGAAAACAGCAGATATCAGGCACCGGAAGTTCGCAATCTTCATGAGAAGATAGATGGTTCGGTGGACGTATACAGTATTTGTGCCATTATGTATGAGATGATTACTGGAACAGAAATAGAGGACGGCGCATCCCGCATAACAAAAGATACGGTAAAGTCACCTCTTTCAAGAAGGGTAAAAATAACAGCTAATCAGGATGCCATTTTGATGAATGGACTTGCTCTTCACAGCAAAAACCGAATAAACTCTGTAGAAAAATTGATGAAGTCTTTTGTCTCCATACGGCCAGTGCAAAAAGTAGAAGAACCAGCGGCTGTGCAGAAGAAAAAAGCACCAGAAAGAAGAAAGACAGAAGGGGCAAGACACGAGAAAAAAGCAGAATCTTCTTCTGGCAGCGGCGGTATGCTGCGTATCATTCTCCCATGTGTTCTTGTTTTATGTATTGCTGTAGGCGGTTTTATTGCATTTGGACATTTCAAAGGGAAAAATACAGCAAATATGACACAGAAGAAAAAGGTCACAGCGAATACAGAAAAAACGGCTCCTGTACCAAATGTATCAAATCAGACAACATATGAAAAGGCAAAAAAAGCGGCCCAAGATGCCGGATTTAAATTAAAAAGAACAGATGCTGAGAAAGTACAGGAAGGTGAGAAAACGGACATTGTAACAAAGCAGGATCCGAAACCTGGAACAGTGGCAGAAATAGGCTCTACAATTAGAGTCACTGTTACGGCATCTAACATAACGTTAGATAATGATGATGTACTTGGCCCAGATGTAAAGATATTGAATTATGAGCTCTCTAAAGATGATAAAAATATATTAAACAATGTGTTTAATATATATAGTAGCGAAATTGAAAGTAATATTATTCCGGGATATCTTTTGAGGATTTGTAAGGGATCTTCAGATGATCAAAAATATTCACTGAATATGAATTCGGAAATATTAAAGTATAGTCAAATAACACTTGTATATAGTGCGGGAAGAAAAGATATCACCGAAGGTCAGGATGCTGGAATAGTGGCAAAGGAACTGCTTCAAAATAATATACAAAATGCACTTGATGAAGCAAAGAAAAAAGGATTTTATGTAGGAATATCACAAACAGCAGATTATACAACAAAGAATGTTGCATCTCTTGGCGATGCCTATATGATTAAAAAGTTAAAGGATGATGGAAAAGAAGTTGAAATGGGGGATGATGACGAAATCAAGACTGGTGATAAAATTCTTCTTTGTTTAAGCCGTGGACCAAAACGAATTAAAATAAATGGTAAATACCTTACAGAAAATACTTATTTAGGTTCGGAATATAAATCAGCGAAAGAGGCATTGGAAAAGGCAGGAGTAACTGTTACACAGACAAATAGCTATAGTTCTTCTGTACCAGCAGGAAAGATTATTAGCACATCTCATACTTGTCGATATAAAGATAAAGAAAATGAGATTGAAGAGAGCCAGCAAGGTGGAATCCATGAGGGAGATAGCGTTGCTGTTACAGTAAGTGACGGACCAGCACCGACAACGCAGGCACCACGGCCGACACAACCAGCGAGTGGTGGAGGAAGTAGCGGAGGTTCAAGAAAGTCAAGTAGTCCTTCAAATGATTTGGAAAAAAAATCGAATTCTCCTGGAACTACAAAAAAACCACCAAAAGGTCCAGGATATTAATTGGATGAAAAGGAGTGTAATGATAGTGGAAAAAATCAAAATAAACATTGGAAAGATATGGATTCTCATACTTTTTATGATAGTACTGATGGTTCCATCAATGCTTATAAAAGCGGAAGACAATAAACAAGTTCCAGCTATAATAGAAAGTTTTAAAATAAATAATACGAAAGAAGAATGTAACTTTACTTATAATTTAGAAGAAGCAACGGAATGGATGTCCAATATTACAGGAATTAAAAAAAATGGGCAAATAATTCCTATGTCTAAATGTATAATCAATACAGAAGGCGGAACTATTATAATAAAAACCGCACTTTCAGAAAATGATAAGATTTCTATTTCAGCAGAAGGATATCAAGACGTAACATTTGTTATACAGGGTGAACACCTTTTTAATACCGTATGGAAGCACGATGAAAATACACATTGGAAAGAATGTATGGTAAAAGGATGTGGATTAAAAACAGATGTGACTGATCACAGCGGAGGGCAGGCAAGCTGTCAGAAGAAGGCAGAGTGTGAAGTGTGTGGTCAAGAATACGGGGAACTTGAAGCACATAATTACGGAAGTGAGTGGAAACATGATGAGACATCACACTGGAGAGAATGCCAGACAGAGGGATGTACAGCCAAAACAGATGTAGCTAAACACAGTGGAGGGCAGGCAACCTGCCAGCAGAAAGCCGAGTGTGAAGTATGCAACCAAGAGTACGGAGAATTCGGAGCACATAATTACGGAAGTGAATGGAAACATGATGGAACATCACATTGGAGAGAGTGTCAGACAGAAGGATGTACAGCGAAAACAGATGTGGCTAAACACAGTGGAGGTCAGGCAACTTATCAGAAAAAAGCCATCTGTTCTGTATGTAAAGTTAGCTATGGTGAAGTGAAAAAAGAAGATAAAGCCACCAAAGTAGCAACACAGATTAAAAAATTAGATGTAAAAGTATCTAATTTAACGATGAAAAAAATCTCTGAAGTACAGGCTGTGAGAAAAGCATATAATGTTCTTTCAAAAAAAGAGAAAGATACCATAAAAAAAGAAGTAAGTACATTAACAAAGGCAGAAACCCTTATCAAACAAAATAATTGTGGGACAAATGTATATTATCGTTTTTCCAATAATACACTGACTATATTTGGAAAAGGTGCGATGAAAAACTGTTTTACAGGTAGTTTTACAAGCAAAAATATAAAGAGTAAAATTAAAAATAGAATATATCAGAAATATGCTTCAAAAGTAGTAAATGTTGTTGTAGAACAGGGAGTTACAAAGATTGGAAACGGAGCCTTTGCTTGTATGCCAAAATTAAAAACTGCGCGGATTCAGGGAAGTATTGGAACAGCAGCTTTTTGGGGATGTACAAATCTTGAAAAAGTTACCTATGTAAATGGAAAGGGAACAATGGAATTCGCTTGTTTTGCAGAATGTAAAAAATTAAAAAATATAGTAATTGCAGAAGGTGTTTCTGCAATGGATAAATCTTGTTTCGCAAATTGTAAAAAATTGAAGAAAGTAGAATTACCCACTACTTTAAAGTCTATAGGAGAAATTTGCTTTTTTGGTTGTTCTAATGTAACAGTGACTATAAAAGGAAAAATAACAAAATGTGATGTATATGCCTTTTATAAAGTAAGAAATTGTAAGATTGTGTTAAAGACAGCAGCAGCTAAAAAAGGAAAAAAGGTGCTTGCAAAAGCATTAAAAAAAGGAAAAAATAAAACGGTTAAAATCAAATAATCCAAACAACATCGCCCCATTTCCACAAATGGGGCGTGGAGGAAAGCAATGAAAAAACGATGTTTTAATTGTATGAAAGAATATGAGGAGCAATATGAGGTCTGTCCGCACTGTGGATATGTCGATGGCAGTCCGCCAGCAGAGGCCTATCATTTGGCTCCGGGAGAAATCTTAAATCATAAATATATTGTCGGAACGGCGATAGACAGTGGTGGATTTGGAATTATTTATCGTGCATGGGATGCACAGATGGAGCAGGTTGTTGCAATCAAAGAGTATTTTCCAAATGGGGTTGTCAGCCGTGTGCCGGGGCAAAACGATGTTATTGTCTATTCGGGAAAGAATCGGGAGGTTTTCCGTAAAGGTGTTGACCGCTTTTTGGTGGAAGCCCGGAATATGGCAGAGTTTTCCCAGCCAGATATCGTTGCCCTGTATGATTATTTTGAAGAAAATAATACTGCCTATATTGTAATGGAATACTTAGATGGTGTTTCTTTTAAGGAATATTTAAAGGAACGGGGCGGACGGATTCCAAGTGGAGAAGTGGTGGACATTACGCTTCATGTGCTTGCCGCTTTAGAGGAGATTCACAGCCACCATATTATTCACCGCGATATCAGCCCGGATAACGTTTTCCTTTGTTCCAATCACAGAGTAAAGGTCATTGATTTTGGAGCGGCCAGGTTTTCAAGCGGGGAGGAAAGCAGTAACTTTTCAACAATCGTAAAACCTGGTTATGCACCGGCGGAACAGTACCGAACCAAGAGCAGACAGGGCCCTTTTACAGATTTGTATGCGTTGGGAGCCTGCATGTATCAGGCAGCGACAGGAGAAAAGCCGCAGGAATCTTTAGCAAGGGCAATGCACGATGATTTAAGGCCGCCAAAAGAATTAAATCCTGAAGTGCCAGAGTACTTAAGTGATATTATTATGAAGGCGATGGCAATGGACGAAGATGAACGCTTCCAGAGTTCCGAAGAGTTTATGAAGGCATTAAAAGGCCATCAGATTGCTAAGACACCAGCAAAGAAAAAACCAAAGAAGAAAAGGAAAAAAGGAAATAGCGTTTTAAAAATGGCTGTTGCAGTCGTTCTTACATTGCTTCTTTGTGCAGGCGCTTTCTGGGGCATTACAAATCATACTCGTCTTGTAAAAATGGGATATAGCGGAAAAATTGAATTCTATGTGCCAGAAAGTAAAAAAGACTATTATGGAGAAGTAGTCAATGACTATAGTATTGATTATGATAAGGAAATCTCCATTGTTCCTGTAGCGGATGAAAAGTATAAGGAAACGGTACTTGAAAAGTTAGGAACGAAGGAGAGTCCGGCAATCTTTGTCAGTGATGATTTTTCACAAAAAGAATTAGCGGATGCAGAGGACATGGAAAAATATGTTGTAGATGCGATAGAAGATCCTGAGGAGAATTTTTATTATCTAAATCAATATTACAAGAAAAAACAAGATGAAAAAAGAATGCCGTTATCTTTTAATGTCCCATTGATTCTTGAGAATCGTAATCTTGGGAAAGCGGTAAAAAAAGCAATAAATGATAGTTCGGAGTTTGCATTATCAGCTAAGGGGAAAAAAGCACAGACAGAGCTTTATCAGGTAAAAGATTCGGTAGTAGATTTATCTTCCGGCTTACATATTGATACAAAAAATAGTGTAAATAGCAAAAAGGGAATCCGAAAGTTTAAGAATGGAGAGGCTGCTTACTATATTACAGACTGGGCGGATTATCATAAAATTATCGAGAGTAAGAAATACATGGATCTTGATATTTTGTATCCAGATAAATCTACAAAAATGAAAGTTGATTTTTCTGAATATATCAGTATTTCCAGCAAGATAAATGTACAGGCAAGAATGGAAGCAGAGGATTTTGTAATGTATATGGCATTAAATCAAAGTAAATATCTGATGAAGGAAGAAAGAGAAGACAGGCTTCCGTTAAATAAGGAAGCATTGAAAAGATTTTCAGAAACATGGACTATTAATCTTGCCTCTTCCCTGGAAAAAGATGATGGACGTGTCCAGTTTGAAAACTATCTTGATACCTGCGTTTTAGACAACTAAATTTTTACAGATATCAGATGTGAAAAAATATTCTGCGTTATTTGACGGAAAGTCAATGAGATGCACACTAGAAAGCAAAAGAGGAGATGGAGGGAAAATGAAGAATAAAAAAGAGGGATTATTTATACAGTGTATTGTATGTTCACTGTTGCCGCTGATTACATTATTTATTCCTTATTTAAAGTTTGGTATTTCTGTGCCATTACTTGGAAAAGTCATGGAACAACTGACAGGAATGGATTTACTAAAAGTTATGGGAAATGTAAATAATCTGGCTAACTCAGAGCTGGCAGACTATTTAGGAAGTGACTTTTTTTCGGGGATAAAAACATATATTATTTTGATGGTACTTGTGATTTTTGTGATTCCGCTAATATTATTTATTGCTTCTGCAGTGATGCATGGTCTGGCAATGAAAAGCGGGCAGTTTACAAAGACACTTGCTATCATGCCGGGACTTGCCTTAATTTTTAGTGCAGGCGGCCTCTTATTATGCCAGGCTATTATTAAGTCAAAAATTAAGGATGCCATGTCCACATTGGCAGATGTGTCGGGGGATTTATCTAGTCTCTTTGGAGACTCTGTAAGTAATTCTGTTTCTTCCATGATAAAGTTCCAGGGAGAGATTGGCTTTTGGTTACTTGTCATTATTGCTATTGTACTAGTTGTAGAAGACTTGGTTCTTTCTTCGAAAGAAGGCGTATCAGGACAGATGCAAAAACCAGATCCGTTTGTAGAAGATGCCATTTACGCACAAAAAAGACAAGGTTCCTCGGTATCTGTACAGACACCAAAACGCCCGATTACAACATGGTCTGACTCAGATGCATTTAAAAATCCAATTTATACAAAGACTCCAGGTGGGGCAGGACCACAGCCATCCAATACACCAAAGAAGAGAACAACGACGATGACGGGAGAAGTTACACAAAAATCCCAAGTGCCTTCGGGCATGATTATTGGCATCCGCGGGGAATATAATGGGGCGCAAATCCAGATCTTTAATGGTGAGAAAATTTATATTGGAAGAAGTAGTGAGTCAAATCTTGTCTTATCCAATAAAAAGGCAAGCCGGAAACACTGCAGTATCGCCTATGATGCCAAAGAAGATAAATACAGTATTGTAAACTATTCTTCCAATGGAACCTATTTAAATGGCGGACAGCTTTTAGAAAGAGAGAAAGTTTATCATCTGCCACATGGAACGACATTCCGTGTCACAAAGGAAGATGAGTTTAAAGTATTATAAAAAGGGAACAAGTAGGAGAGGAATATGGAAGAGACATACACACAAGCAATAGACATAAGGCAGTATAAGAGGAGCGGAACCCATCTGAATCTGTTAGTAGTCAGTAAGAAAGAGGGATTGTCAGAGATTCCTCTGGGGGAATTTCATAAAGACAGAATTTTTGTCGGAAGGGATGCTTCAAAATGCGGCATTGCTTTAGATTCTAAAATTGTTTCCAGCGTACATGCAAAAATCAAAATAGAAAATGGCGCGATTTATTTTGCAGATTTAGGAAGTACAAATGGTACCTATATTATGCGTAGCGGAAGTTATGTCCGCATGAAGGAAAATCGTTATGTAGGCCCGTTAAAAGAGGGAATGATGTTTCTTCTTGGCGGAAAGGGCAAAAAAATCAATGACCCGGAAAACGAAGCGATTTTATTTATTATGATCAGTGCCGATAATGCAAACTCATGGAAAAAATATCCGCTTTTTGATGAGGAATATGTGATTGGTAAAGATAAAGACTGTGATATTGTTTTTAATCATCCGGCAGTATCTCACCACCACGCAAGAGTTTATAAGAGGGGACATCAATTTTTTGTAGAAGATCTTAACAGTACAAACGGTGTATTCGTTAACGGTGTTGCGGTAAGAGGTACAAAAGAAATTCATGAAAAGGATACGATTCAGATTGGATTACAGCTTATTGTGTTTAGTTGTGAGACGTTAATCTGTAAGACAGAAACAGAAGGTATCCAGCTTACGATGTGTGACCTTGTGAAAAAGGTAGATGGTGGAAAGAAGACGATTCTTTCCGATGTAAACTGCACAATAGAAAGCAATGAATTTGTTGCGATTGTCGGTGGTTCCGGTGCAGGAAAGTCCACGTTATTAAAAACACTTGGCGGATATGACAAGTTTTATGAGGGAGATGTTTTTTATAACGGTATTTCCTTAAAACGTCATTATAATGTCTTAAAAAATATTATTGGATATGTGCCGCAGGAAGATATTGTTTTTGAGAATCTTACATTAAAAAAGATGCTCTATTATACTGCGAAAATGAAGATGCCGGATAATACATCCATGCAGGAAATAGAGGATCGTATTCAGGAAGTACTTCGTCTGATTGAGTTAACGGAACATCAGAATACCATGATAAAAAACTTGAGCGGTGGTCAGAAAAAGAGAGCGAGTATCGCCGTAGAACTTCTGGCAGACCCAGGTATGTTTTTCTTAGATGAGCCGACTTCCGGTCTTGACCCGGGAACGGAACAAAAACTGATGCGAGTCTTGAACCGTCTTTCAAAAACACAGGGAAAAACAATCGTAATGGTAACCCATACTACACAAAGTCTGGATTTATGTGATAAAATTATTTTTATGGGTAAAAAAGGCCGTCTTGCGTTTATGGGAACACCGGAAGAAGCGAAAATGTTCTTTGGAACAGAGAGTCTCATTGAGATTTATAATCTCTTAGAAGAAGATACCGAAAGCTGGGCAGGACAGTTTGACCGGTTTAATCCAATTCCGGAAATTCCACAGATGCAGGAAGAAAGTGTGGAAAAACCAAAACGAAAGTCTGCAATAAAGCAGCTTTTTACACTGACAAAGCGTTATGGAGAACTGGTAAAGAATGACTTGCCGCGACTGGGACTTTTAATGATACAGCCAATTCTTATTGCAATTCTGATAAAAGTCGTTGCGAGTGATGATGTCTTTGATATTTATGAGCCAACACAGCAGATATTATTTACCTTTAGCTGTTCTGGTATCTGGATTGGTATTTTTAATACCATACAGGAAGTTTGTAAGGAGAGGGCGATTGTAAAGCGAGAATATATGTCAAACCTTAGACTGACTACCTATATTCTTTCGAAATATGCGATTCAGCTTTTGATTTCTCTCGCACAGACATTTATTTTTGTAGGATTATTTACCGTGCTTATGGGAAATCTCCCTTCAAGTGGTGTAAAGACATCCTGTTTTGCGGAAGTATTTATTACGATGTGGCTTACCATTTATTCTTCTTCTGCATTGGGACTTCTCGTATCTTCCATTATGAAAAACGGAGACAGAGCGATGGCAGTCAGTCCGTTCCTGTTAATTATCCAGCTTCTTTTCTCCGGAATTTTATTCCCGTTAAAAGGAGCATCCGAGATTATTTCTTACTTTACGGTCAGCAGATGGTCCGTAGAGGCATTAGGAAATGTAGTAGATCTCAATGGATTAAAACATAAATATCAGCAGATTCATTATAAACCGGACGATATGTTTTTACATAATTGGCCGCATTTATCCCATACATGGCTGATTTTAGTAGCATTTATTGTTGTATTAGCTGTTTTAAGTATCATTTGTCTTAGAAATGTCTCAAAAGACAGATAGATGGAAAACGAGAAAGGCAGGAAGTTTTATGTTTACTTATGCAGTATTATCAGAAGTAGGAGAACGTGAGATTAATGAGGACAGCGTAGGCTTTGCCCCTGTGGGAAAAGATATTGGAATAGTCATTTTAGCAGACGGACTTGGCGGACATGGACGGGGGGAAGATGCCTCTGCACTTGTTACCACAGCTTCAAAAGAAGTGTTCCGTTATTATTATAACCAAAAAGACTGTTTAGAGCGCTGTTTTATGGAAAGTCAGAAGCGCCTTATGAAAAAGCAGGCCGATGAGAATGCCAGACAGGATTTAAAAACAACGCTGGTATTGCTGCGAATTGTAAACGGTTATGTGCAGTGGGGCCATGTCGGTGATTCCAGATTATATTATTTTAAAAATGGAAAAATCGTAAAAAGAACATTAGATCACAGTGTACCACAGATGTTAGTAGCAGCAGGAGAAATTGATGAGAAAGAGATTCGTCACCATCCAGACAGAAACCGTCTGGTACGGGTAATGGGAATGGAATGGGATGAACCAAAATATCAGGTGAGCGAACCGATGCCAGAAGAGGCGGGACAGGCATTTTTGCTTTGTTCGGATGGATTTTGGGAAAATATCGAGGAAGAACAGATGGAAGCCTGTCTTCAAAAATCCGCCAATCCCCATGAGTGGTTAGAGCGCATGGAGAAAATCGTAGTAAAAAACGGACGTGGAACAAACATGGATAATTATTCAGCTATTGTTGTGTTTGCAGGCGTTTAAGATAAAGGAAAAAAGAGGCAGAGAGGAAAAATGAGCAGATTGGTAAAATGTGAAAATGGACATTTTTATGATGCAGATAAATATGCGAAATGTCCAAATTGCAGCAGAGGGGCCGGCCCTAAAAAAGATGTTGTAATGGAGGGTGGTATTTCAACAGATCTTGATGATGTAAAGACCGTTGCCATGAATATAAGAGGTAACATAAAAAGTGGAAGATCTGTCCGTATTCCCAAGGTAAGTGGACGTACTATAAAGCCATCCAATGAGATTCTTGACAGAGAAGAACAAAGGATGCGGGAATTACAGGAAAAAATCAGATACCATAAAGATTCTCTGGAAGAACAGGTTACGCTTGCGAAAGAGTCCTATGAGATTGATAATGATAAAACGGTTGCAGTTCATGTTTTTGAGAACGGGATTGAGCCGGTAGTCGGCTGGCTTGTCTGTGTAAATGGAGAGGAAAAGGGTCGTGATTATCGTCTGATCAGGGGAAGAAACCGTATTGGAAGAGATTCTGATATGGATGTTACTATCCGAAAAGATCAGAAAGTGACAAGAGAGGAACATTGTTCCGTGGTATATGATGAGAAGTCTAACCTTACTTTCCTTGTACCAGGGAATGGAACTCTTACTTACTATAAAGGAGAGATGCTTCGCCAGCCACAACAGCTTTGTAGCGGAGATGCAGTAGAAATCGGAGAGACAAAGTTTATATTTATCAGCTTTTGTGAAGGAGAAAGAGTATGGAAAAACGAAGAGGAATAAAGGTTCTTCTTTTTCTGTTAGCTTTTGTTGGATGTTTTTCTTTGCTGCCACAGCAATTGTGGGCAAAGTCAAAGGAAATGACGATATCTCAGGCAGATGTGTATCTGCCAGATATCAGTGTTTATATGGAGACAGCCGATGGAAAAGCCTGTGGAAAAGATGAAGTAAAAGCAAAGATAAGTGATACGGGTGTAAGCCTTACTGTGAAATCTTCGGATATTTTTTCCGATACAGACAGAGGCATTTATTATCATGTACTGTTAGACATTTCGACATCCATTCGTGCGGATCAGTTTGATGCGATGAAGAAGTCGATTCTGGCTCTTAAGAAGAAGATTCGGAAAAAAGACCGTTTATCCGTGATTACTTTTGGAAAAGAAGTAAAGGAAGCGGCAGATGGCAACAGCAGCTACGGGGAATTAAGCAAAGTTCTATCTAAAATCAAACAGGAAAAGGGAACGCATTTATACGAAGGAATCAATACGATTACCGAGCAGGTAAACGCACAAAAAGATAAAGAGATAAAAAAGAAAGTAAAGGCAGAGAATTCCATGCGTAATATTGGAATTATCCTTACGGACTGGCAGGAAATTAAGGATGCCGGTGGAATCACTTCGCAGGAAGAATCTTTAAAATCCTTGCAGGAAACAGGGACTCCTTTATATGGCTTTTGTTTAAAAACAGCAAAAGACACCCTTCAGGATGATATGGGAGCGTTCCTTCGAAAAACAGGAGGAAGTTTTCAGATATTTAATGAGGGAAAGAAAGATACCCAGCTTACGGATTTAAATAAAGAGCGTTTGAAAGATAATGTATTACTCATCCATTCTTCTTCAAATAAAACCTATGATGAAGAAAAGGTTTTGGAATTAGAAGCTGGAGAGGAGACAGTAAAAAAGGAACATTTATATTTAAATCGTGCACAGAGCGATTCAAAAAAGCCAACGATTACTTCGGTAAAACAAAAAGGGAAAGATGCAAAGACAATCGTGGTTACCTTTAGTGAAGATGTGTTATCAGCGGATAATAAGAATAATTATTCTATTTTGAGAGGTGGAAAACACACCTATACTGTTTCAGAGGCGACCTATACATCAGATAATGAAAAGTATCAGGCGAAACTGGTTCTTAATGATAAGCTTGTAAAGGGAAAGTATACTGTAGAGACACACAATATTGTAGATAATACAAATGAGGAGAATCCTTTAGATGCTTCCTGGAGTGGAGAATTAGATGGTGAGGGTGCTTTTAAAGCTTTTTATACAAGTCTTGGAAAGTTCTGGGCAATTATACTGGCAATTATTGTGTTTGCGGTACTTCTTGGAATCTATCTTTATATACGAAAACACAGAGGAATTATGGTTGTACAGGACAAGATGGTTCTTGGCGACAAAATGGAGCAAAAAAAGCATATAAAAAGTGACCAATCTACGACAAAAAATGTTATACTTTCTGTAAGTGGCATTGCCGCAGATGAAAAAGAGATGGCGGTTCAGATTAATGGAAGC
>OIDR01000364.1_pt1 | contig 14310 bp, 15 predicted proteins | sample 1581641 | NCBI WGS metagenome assembly OIDR01 (sample SAMEA3882550, study PRJEB24775) | human gut metagenome | biome: human-associated habitat; feature: intestine environment; material: feces | place: Netherlands | collected 2009/2010
AGAACGACAATTAAGCCAAAAATAGCCAGTAACCTTTTGTGAGATCGAATAAACTCCATAACATGCTCCCTCTATTTTTAACCGCTTTCAGTATGTTTCTGGCAGATTTATTTGTCAACTATATATTTAACAGCCTTTTTATGAAAAGAACAGTATAAGATAGCCATGAACAGTTTTTTATTCTAATTTTGTAATAGCTTTCCTTAATTCATATTCTCTGCATTTTGCTGCACTAGCTATGCAAGCAAAAAGTGAAACTTCTTTGGAAAGTTTCACTCTTTTTGCTTTTTTTAATGATTGCTCCTTTTTCAAAAAAGTAAGAATTTCTTTTTAAATACATGACTGAATAAAAACATCGCTAAAGCCGCGTCTAGCATGATACCAGAGCATGTATCAATGACTTTTGCTTGAATTTTTTGTTGAAATTTATGTTGACAGTAATTATATGTAGAACTATACCGAAGCGATTAAGGGGGAAGAAAAAATATAAGGGAGGAGCCGTATATATGTATATCATTAGGCAACAATGGCTGCAGGACAATGCTATACGTAAGTGGTATTTCCTAGCAGCTATTTTAATTTTATTTGGGGGATGCAGTACTGCTATTCTGGTAAGCGACGCTCCGCAAAATCAGTGGTTAAGCCAGACCATATTCTCACGCTTTCTTGTTTTCAGCCTGCTGGTTCCTGTTCAGATCTTGCTTTTACTGAGTACATTTCGTGTCCGTCTACAGGATATATATGTTACTGGGAGCAGGCGGATAATTTGGAAGCAGCTGGAGTATCGTTTGGCGATAGCTTTGCTCGTGACCCTTGTACCATGGGCAGTCGGCTGCTTGATTGGTATGTGCCTCAATGGCTGGGGGACCAGATTAGGGACTATAGTGGCAGAAGCATTGATTCGCTACCTGTATCTGGCCTTGTCCTGCCTGGCTATTCTCTTGCTGGTCAGTCTCTGTTTGCTGGCTAGCAAGAGAATCTGGGCCTTTCTGGCCGGCTTTGTTCTAAGCGGAATTTCCTATTTCTTGAACGTCAACCATCATTTTTCCTTGTTCTATGATTTTCTTATCGATGATTTGGGAACCCTGCTTCTGTCCCGCTTGCCGATCCTGCTAAGCATAGTCTTGTTTCTAGCTGTTGGCGTGCAAATGGAAATCGCTAGAAAGGACTGGTAAAATGCGGCTTTTTAAAGATCAGTTTCTGTATTTCTGGCAGCTGATAAAGGTGAGGTTCCTATCATGGCTACTGTTGACCTGTTTGTTTTTGCTGGTTGCCGGTGGTTTCATGAGAAACGGCAGAAGTGCCAATATAATGGTCTTCCAAGGGCTTGGATTGGCAGAGATAAGGGCTGGCATTAGAGATTTTCCGGTCTCGTGGTTCGGCTATTTCTTTTTCCCGCTGATGATCAGCTTGAATATTTTCAAGGAATTGTGGATCAGCAGGGTAATGCAGCTGCGGGGCCAGCAGATCAAGCCAAGTCACTTCAGCTGGGTCAATGTCATATTGCAGTTGCTCTTGGCCGCAGTTTACGTCTTGGCAAGCAATGCCTGCCTGTGGTTGAAAGACTTGCTGTGTGGCAACTCGCCTCTTGTTCTGGGACCCTGGCAAGGAGGAGCAGCAGAATTGCACTGGATGTTAATTGCCTGGCTTGGGGTCAGCTCACTCTTACTGATTCAAGCCAGTTGCAGTGAGCTCACTCCCGCTTTGGGCTTGATTATGCCAATCGTCTTGTTGGTTTCGACCTCTTTGACGGCTTGGAGCGGCAATCCGCTTAATGCATTAATGTTGAGCCGCTGGACCAGTGGCGCAGAGTTGTTTATGTTTGTGTGGACCCTGATCTGGGCTTTGCTGTACGTATTAGTTGACAGCAAGCACGGCTGGGTCTAAAGGAGGAAGAATGTTTATTGAGTTAAAGAATGTAAACAAGGTCATCTCAGGCCGGCAGCTGCTCAGTCAAGTCAACTGCGAGATTGAGGCTGGCCAGATCGCGGTTTTTGAAGGGATCAACGGATCTGGGAAGACTTTGACTTTAAAGACGATTTTGGGCTTGATGAAGGTTGACGGGGAAGTCTTGGTAGCTGGCAAGCAGGTCAAGCCGCAAGATGCTTATCCTGTTAAGGCCGGGATTCTGATTGAAAATCCCAGCTTGATTACAGACTTCACGGCAACGCAGAATATGGAGCTTTTAGCCAAGCTTGATGAGCATATTTCTGCAACTGAAATCGCAGAATTGCTGAAATACTTTGACTTAAGCCGCTTTCCTAATGAAAAGGTCAAGAAGTTTTCTTTAGGGATGAAGCAAAAGCTGGGTATTGCTGAAGCCTTCTTGGGCTCATATCCGCTGATTGTTTTAGATGAACCGACCAACGCTTTGGACAGCGATAGTATTGATAAGTTGGTGGATTTGATCAAGTTGCGGCAAAGCAAGGGATGCACTTTTGTCATCGCTTCACATGACCGGGATTTTGTTGAGCAAGTGGCAACCAAGCGCTTTAAAGTTGAAGAAGGTGTGGTTCATGAAGCGTAAAGTATGGCTGGCGGCAGCCATCGTCTTGTGCGTGCTGGCAGGCCTGCGCTATTGGCAAGTAAACGCTAATCCTGTTTGCCGCGGGGTAGACAAGGAAATTTTTGTCAAGAAAGGGCAGGAGGTTCATGCTCCAGGAATCGACTTTAAGATTCTGTCCGCCAAGATGGTCAAAGGGAAAGAAAACGTTTATTTGACTGTAAAGGTTGATCTGAAAGACCGTGGCTATTACGCGGATGGCAAGCATGGAATAATCGCCGCGGTTAGCAACATGTATTTCAATATACCATACAGCATCAGCAATCACTCAGATCTTTATGTGGTGGATGGCAATGGGCACAAGGTAGCCATTGGATATTTGACTAGCAAAACTCCCCAGCCATTGACGCTGAAATTTGACAATGTGCGAAGTTGGTATGATACAGAAAACACACCGGCCAGATTCAGCTTTTTGGTTGGGGATGGCAATGGGTATAAGAAGTATTCACTGCTTTTGGAATGAGGGAAGACAGAATGAGTTTATTATGGTCAAGATTAAATAAGCGCTGGTTTGTTGCGGCAATCGCTGTTGGCATGGCAGTGGGCTTGGGTCAGATAATCGTCAACTGCTACACTGGCATGGCGAATATCGACTCTCCTTACACCCGCTGGCTGTCAATTAACACTGACTCATCTGCAACGACAATTTTCTTTATCCTCTTGCCCTTCTTAGCCAGTATTCCAGCAGGAAACATGTTAAAAGAGGACTTAGACAGTGGTCTATTCAATAAGTTTAAACTGCAGGTGCCTGTAGCTCGTTTGATTATGCAATATGCGGCTATGGCTTTTATGACCGGATTTGTGACCATCATGATTCCGCTACTTTTAAACTTGCTAGGATATCTGTTGATTCTTCCTAATTTTAAGCCAGATAATTTGTTGAATATCAATATTGGGGTTTTCAACTTCAACACCATGCTGGTTTCTTTGTATTATAGTCATCCTTTTGTTCACGCATGTCTTAATATATTGCTAGCTTCCGTCTGGGGTGGTTTGTTTTCGGTATTTGTCTTGGTCAACTCGGTTTGGATCAGAAATCGTTTTGCATCATTGAGTACAGCCCTGGTTTTAGAGCTGATCTTAATGGAATTGGATACTGTTTTGCCAATTGATGATATGCCAAGCATATCACCTACTGATTTCTTGCCAGAGCTGGGGGACCGTCCTTTGTTATGGCTGACAGCTTTGATGACGATAGCGTTAGCTGCATACTGTATGGGGATGTATAAGCTGGCTTGCCGCCGGGCCGTGCTGTAATTTTCGTGCGAAAAGGGAGGAGTCTAAGTGTGAAGGTTATTAAACAGCAATGGCTGTTAGATACGACTGTACACAAGTGGTTTCTGTTAACTGCCGCATTGCTATTCTTTGGGGGATGTAGCAATGCGTTTTTAGTAAGTAATACACAGCAAAGCCTGTGGTTAGAGCAAACTCTGTTCTCGCGCTTTCTGATTTTTAGCCTCTTAATACCTAGTCAGATCTTGCTTTTATTGTGTACCTTTCGAATTAGGTTTCAAGATATTTACATCGTAGGTGGAAGATGGATTATTTGGAAGCAACTTAAGTACCGTTTGATAGAGATACTACTTTCAAGTCTTTTACCATGGGCGTGTGGCAGTTTAACGGGGATGCTTGTTAATGGCTGGAGTCCGACGTTAGGGGCAGTAGCTACTGAGGCATTGATTCGCTGTTTATATTTAATTTTGTCGTGCTTAGCACTTCTTCTGCTTACCAGTTTTTGCTTTCTAATTAGTAATCGAATTACGGCCTTTCTAGCAGGGTTTGTTATAAATGGTCTTTCTTTCTTCTTGAATGTTAACCACCACTTGTCTATAATTTATGATTTTGTTGTCCCGGAATTTGCTACTTTACTCTTTTCCTGCTTGCCAATAATGTTAGGCTTGCTTCTTTTCTTGATTTTCATTGTACAGCAGGAGATTTCCAGAAAAGATTTGTGAAATATGATATATAGAAAATAGAATTGAGTATAGCGATTTTAGGAGGTAATGTATATTATGTTACATAAAAAGTTTATTGTACTAATCGCATCAATTTTGATGACGATTGGTGTTGTTACTATTGTTTCACCTGTTTTAGCCGGAAATACAAGTCAAACTTATTGGCATAATGTATACAGAATCTGGTCTCCTTACGACCACACTCCGGCTCGTAGAAAAGAAACTAAATCTGCCTACTACAATAAGACAAATCATATTAAAATTAGTGGCAACTACATTGTTATTTGGGCTGCACTTTATGATGGCCGTGATGTTTCAGGAGGCCACAGGTACAAGAGTTATAAAGGACAAGTAACGAATTTGTGGAATAATGCTGTAGAGCGTTACAAGAAAGGCGTCCAGGTAAGAATTGATTCAAAAAGAGTGGCGAATGGATGGGCAGATGGTGTTTGGAGCCCTGACACCAAGTAAACTTTAGTCAAAGTGGCCACACTTAATTCCGGTAAAATCTCAAGCTTAAAGATAAAAAGCAGTCAACTTTTTTTGAAGCTGACTGCTTTTTGCTCGTCTATATTCTGTTTTGTTGTCACAAATCTTTTCTGGAAATCTCCTACTGAACAATGAAAAGTCTAATATTATCATCAAGCAACAGAAGAATCAAGCACGACAAGCAAAAATAGTGAAACTTTCCAACGAAGTTTCACTATTTTTCATCAATACTGTTTGTTATTTTTCTTCATACCATTCGGTGTGGTAAACGCCCTCGCGGTCGTTTCTGTAGTAAGTGTGCGCACCGAAGTAGTCTCTTTGTGCCTGAATCATGTTGGCCGGCAGGCTTGGGTTGAAGATTGATTCCAAGTAGTTAAGAGCCGCGCTGAAGCTTGGAGTCGGCACGCCAGCTTCCGCAGCCAGCTTAACGACTGCTCGCAAGGCTGGCAGGTTCTTTTCCATCACGCCCGCAAAGTATGGGTCCTGGAAAAGGTTGTCCAATTGCTTGCCGTCAGCGTAGGCATCTTCAATGTGATACAGGGTCTTGGCGTGGATGATGCATCCCGCTTCCCAGTTCTGCGCGATCGCCGGGTAGTTCAGTTCCCAGTCGTAAGCCTTAGCGGCCATGGTCAACTGCTGGAAGCCTTGAGCGTAAGCCACGATCTGCGCCAGGTACATTGCCTTGCCCAAGTTGTCGATCAAGTCGCTGGCAACTTCACCGTCGTAAACCACTTCCTTGCCTTCCCGGGTCGTTGCCTTGGACATGAACCGGGCCAAAACGGCTTCCGCTACCACCGTAATTGGAGCGCCCAGCTTGATGGCGTCTTCCAGCATCCAGTTGCCAGTCCCCTTGTAGGAAGCAACGTTCAAGATGTGGTCGATCACATCGTCGTCAGTCAAGTCGTCCTTTTGCCGCAAAACTTGTGAAGCAATTTCAATCAAGTAGGCGTTCAAGTCACCCTTGTCCCATTCAGCAAAAATATCCGCCATTTCCTTGTTGGACTTGTGGGCTACCTTGCGCATGATATCGTAGACTTCAGAGATTTCCTGCATGATCGCGTATTCCATCCCGTTGTGGACCATCTTGACGTAGTGGCCCGCCCCTTCTGGCCCGATGTAGGACACGCAGGCGCGGCCGTCTTCAGTCTTAGCGGCCATCGCGGTCAAGATTGGCGCTGCTTCTTCATAAGCTTCCTTGTCCCCGCCTGGCATCAAGGCCGGGCCGTTCAAGGCGCCTTCTTCACCGCCGGACACGCCCATGCCGATGAAGTGCAGGCCGTGCTTCTTTAATTCATGGTAGCGGCGATTGGTGTCGTGGAAGTTGGAGTTCCCGCCGTCAATAATGATGTCGCCCTTGTCCAAAAGCGGGATCAGCTTCTGAATGGTTTGGTCAACTGGGTCACCAGCCATGATCTGCACCAGAATCTTGCGGGGCTTTTCCAAAGAATCAACGAATTCTTCCCAAGTGTAGCAAGGCTTCAGCTTGTCATCCTCGTACTTGGCCAAAGCATCAACTTCCGGCTTGTCGATGGAGAAGCCGGAGACTGAAAAGCCGTGATTTCTAACATTGAGGGCTAAGTTCTTGCCCATGACCGATAAACCGATCACACCAAATTGTTGCATTTATTTACCTCCTAGTATGTCTGCTTCTTTTATTATACTTGCAAGCAAGAAGAAAGCGAAACCTTTTGGTTTCGCTTTCTTCTTTATTTATATCTCTCTTAGTAAGAAGCACCTGAAGTAGTGTCTGGTGCAGTTTCTGGAGATGATGCACTAGTAGTTGACTGAATTTGCAAAGCGTCAGCCTTGTCTTCTGAGTGGCCGGATGCACCTGAAGCCGCGTCAATTTCCAAACCAAACTTTTCAGCAAAGTATGAGAATGGGTGCAGAGCTTCTGCGTGGTAGTACTTCACGAATTCTGGGTCATCCAGAGTGTTAAGTTCAGTTGAGTAAGCCATGTGCTTAGTGTACTTAACGTCGATGAAGGCCGGGCCGTCCATCTTCTTCCATTCTTCTACAGCGGCTTGGAATTCAGCCTTGTCGTGAACAGTGAAGGCCTTCATGTTCATACCTTCAGCAACCTTTGCCCAGTCGTTGTCTGGAATGATAACACCTGACAGAGGTTGGTTGGATTCGTCACGTTGTTCTGCTTCGATGTAACCCAAAGTTTCGTTAGTGAAGACAACAGTCAATACGTGCATGTTGTAGCGAGCCAAAGTAAGCAGTTCTTCGCTCATCATCGCGAAGCCACCGTCTCCGGCCAAGTGCCATACTTCACGGTCTGGCATAGCAGCTGGTGAGCCGTAACCCATGCTTGCGTACAAGCCTGAAGTAGTCCAGCGTTGCTTGCCGTTCATGTTCAACAGACGTACGTGGTCCATGTTGACGTTACCAACGTCAATAGCGAAGACAGCGTTGTCTGCGGCTTCCTTGTTGATGACATCCCAGATTGGTTCTTGGCGTACGCGGCCTTCGTCCTTCAAGTGGTCGTCAGCAAGCCTTAACACCGATACGGCCGATAGTCCCCAAGTATGGCTTGAAGCTGTCTTCAACGATACCCTTGCCCAGGTATGAAGACATCATTGGCATCTTGAACTTGTCAGCAAATTCCTTCAATTCGTCAGCAGCTGCTGAAGCACCCAAACCGAAGTAAACAACTGGGTTCTTAGCTTCCTTGATCAACTTAGTTGCGGCTTCAATTGATTCAGCAGTTGGAGCAGCGTAGTTGTCAGCAACGTGGTTGCTTGCGGAAACACGGTAGTTGTCTTCGATTTCTTGCCAACCGAAGTCCTTAGGAATTACCAAAACAGCTGGACCCTTCTTTGCGTAAGCTTGACGGATAGCAGTGTCCATTAAAACTGGCAAAGCTTCCTTGGTCTTGGCTTGGTGGACCCAAACGGCAACGTCACGGAACCATGGCATTTCGTCAAAGGCTTGGAAGAAGTTGATGTCTTGACGAGGAGTTGGAACATTGGCTACCAGGGCAACCATTGGGGTCTTGTCGTACTTAGCGTCGTACAAGCCTTTCATCAAGTGGATGGCACCAGGGCCAGCTGAACCCATGCAGACACCAAGCTTGCCAGTAAGCTTGTATTCTGCTGAGGCAGCCAAGGATGCTGCTTCTTCGTGACGAACTTCGATGAACTTGACCTTGTCTTGCATTTCGTAGATCGCGTTCATGGTTGAGTCAAAAGAGCCACCTGGGAAACCGTAAAGGTGGTCAATGCCCCACTTGTACATAACATCTAAAACGGCGTTTGCGCCCTTAATTTTTGCCATAAGTGAATCTCCTTACAATTAATTCCTTTAAAAGTTACTTACAGTAATAATTATAGACTTCCTGTAAGCGCTACCAGCATTGTGAAAAGATTAATTTTATCCAGCCTGGATATTGCCAGGACAATCTTCTGATTTTCGCAAGCAAAAAAATACTTCTATGAATATTAGGCAAAGTTTTATTAATGAAAGCATGCAAAAAGCGGATCGTCAGATCCGCCTTTTTTAAGCTTCTTCAAATTCGATGATGCTCTTGGTTGAGATGTAGGCTGGTGAAAATTCACCCCGGTTGTACTTCTCGACCTTCACGAAGCCGTCCTTGGATGAAAAGACATATTCAGCCAGTTCTTCCAGGCTGGCAAACTGGTCAGTGTAGAAAGTCCCCTTTTCCGTAACCAGCTTCATCTTGCCGGCAAAAAGTTCCCGCCGCTTAGAGTAATTGTTGGTCCGGTTCTGGTTTTGGTAGCCGTTTCTCTGGTTGTTTCTGCGCTTGCCGTAATTGCCCCGGCCCCGCTTGTCGTCGTTAGTGCGCTTTCTAACAACAAATTGCTGGTCATTGGCCGGCTCATGGCTCTTTTCGGCCTTTTCCGCCGGCTTTGCTTCTTCCTTGACTTCTGTGTCAGCCTCCTCAGCCTTGTTTTCGGCTTCCTCGCTGTCATCAAAGGCAAAAGGCAATTCAACTTGCGGGTGTTCAGCCAACTTTTCCGTTGTCGGGCGCGGCGCCTTCTTGATAAAGCGCGGGCCAGCTGGCTTATCATCTTCTTTGACTTCTTCTGCAGCAGACTTTTCTTCTTCTACTACTTCTTTGACTTCTTCCTCTGCAGTAGTCTCTTCTTTGTTTTCATCCTCTACTTGGCTTGCTTGTTCTTGCTTTTCTTCCTCAGCAGGCTTTTCTTCCGTCTTTGCTGCTTCTACAACTTCTGCAGCTTCTACTTTGCCTTCAACTTCGGTAGTCTTTTCTTCTGCTTGCGTGGTCTTTTCTTCAGCCTTTGCTTCTTCTGCTCCGAAGTGGTCATTGATGTACTGGATGGCGCTCGGACCCCAGTATTTCTTGTTGTGGTTCTTTTCATCAACAAAGTCTGGCCTCAAGTCCTTGTGTTCCCGCAAAAAAATCCGCAGCTTCTTCTTGCCCAGGCCAGTAGTTTCCGCCAGGGCATTGATGTCCAGCAGGCCATTGTCGGTTGCCGGCGAAGCTGCCGACTTGGGCAGGACCTTGCCCAGTTCTTGGAAAATCTGCCCCACAGCTCGTTCATCATAAAATTTATTGCCGCTGGGATCAGTCAAGGTCGGTTTGAGCTTGAACTTCATGTTGATCAGGTAGTAGACCTGCTGCTGGGAAACCTGTGCCAATTTTGCGATTTGATCCATTGAGTAGTATTGTTGTGCCATTTATCTGCTTTCCTCTTAACTTAAAGTGCCGCTTTTTACTAAAAAAATGATGACAATTCATTTTTAATTTTACGTCAAATTGGCATGAAATGCTTGATTTTTGCAATTATTCAACAAAAAAGCCGCTCCTTTTGGAGCGACTTATGGTCAAATCAATCTAATTACCATCCGTAGTCTTCAGTATCCTGCATCCCCAGGCCAGTAGCCTTGTCCAGCAGAATTCTTTGTTCAAAGTGCGCTACGTTGAGCTTGGTTTCCTTAACCATGTCCGGGTTTACGGAAACGTAGTCAATCCCGCTCTTAACCAGGAATTCAGTGAAGTCTGGGTATTCTGAAGGTGCCTGCCCGCAGATAGATACGGTCTTGCCATCCTTGTGGGCGGTCTTGATCAAGTGGCGGATTGCCCGCTTAACAGCCAGGTTGCGTTCGTCGTAGAGGGCGGAAACGGCATCGTTGTTCCGGTCAGTCCCCATGATCAGCATAGTTAAGTCGTTTGACCCGATTGAGTAGCCGTCAACGTACTTGTTGAACTTATCAGCCAAAATGATGTTGGATGGATTTCCGCCATCATGAAGACCTTGAAGTCACGGCTGCGCTCAAGCCCTTCATCAGCCATGATCTTAGTTACCTTTTCTGCTTCTTCAACAGTTCTGCAGAATGGGATCATGACATTCAGGTTCTTCAAGCCGAATTCGTTTCTAACCTTCTTGACTGCTTCCAGTTTCAGCTTGAAGGCTTCGATGTACTTCGGGTCGTAGTAGCGGCTTGCCCCGCGCCAGCCAAGCAGGTCAGCTGGTTCATGCGGTTCGTACTTGTCCCCGCCCTTCAAGTTTCGGTATTCGCTGGACTTGAAGTCAGAGAATCTCAAGACAACAGGTATTGGGTTCATGGCCCGGCAGACCTTGCTGATCCCGTTAGCCAGTTAGTTGACAACCCGTTCTGGGTGGCCGGTTTCGATCAAGTAAAGCGGGTGCTGGTGGATGTAAGTGGTCCAGAGGAATTCTTCCCGCATCAAACCGATACCATCAGCTGGCAAAGTTGCGTACTTTTCAGCCAGGTCCGGGTCACCCAGGTTCATCATGACTCTGGTTGCCGTTGGCGGGAAGTATTCAGCTGCAGCCATTGGGGCAGTCTCAGCCTTCTTTGGCTTAACGACTTCGTCAGCCACCCCTTGGTAGACAACCCCGTTCTTAGCGTCAACCGTTACTTCCTGGCCGGGCTTCAGCAATCTGGTTGCAAAGGTCCCCCGGCTGGCAGTACCAACGATACATGGGATCTGCATTTGGATTTCGCCTTCCTTGAAGTCACCGATGTCCTTCGGGTCATCAATTACGTGCACGATACTTGAAGCTACACCAGGGCTGGCTGGCAGACCCTTGACCAAAACCTCCTTGTTGGAGCTTGGAGCCTTAGCGTCAGTTGCTTCCTTGGCGCCGCCCTCCTTCTTTCTTTGTGACCAAACAGTTTCCGGCCTGGCTTGAACGAGCCAGAGCTTGTCGTCTTGGTCTCTGGACCATTCCATGTCCATGTAGCAGCCATAGTGCTTTTCAATTTGTTTAGCGTAGCCGGCAAGTTCAATAACTTCTTCATCAGTCAAACATGGACTCTTGGCCACGTCTTCTGGGACGTCTCTTTGTTCAACCCCGCCGCCTGGCAGACGGATCAATTCAATGTTCTTGTTGTTGATGGTCTTGCTTGCGATCTGCATGCTTTCCTTGTCAACTTCGAAGTTGTCCGGGGTAACCGTCCCTTGGACGATGTATTCACCCAAACCCCATGAACCTTAGATCATAACCTTGGTATCATCACCGTTGGCAACGTTGACCGTGAACATAACCCCGGCTGACTTGGAGAAGGCCATCATTTGGACAGCGGCTGACAGAGCCACCTTCTCTTGCGGGAACTTCTGCTTGATCCGGTAGTAGGTTGCCCGGTCAGTAAACAGGGAAGCGTAGCAGTCTTGGACCTTGCGGATAACGTCCTTGCGGCTTCTAACGTTAAGGTAAGTGTCTTGTTCCCCGGCGAATGAAGCGTCTGGCAGGTCTTCAGCCGTAGCACTTGAACGTACGGCAACGTATGGTTCGTTTTGTCCGGTCATCTTGGCCAGTTCGTCATATGAGTTGCCGATGTCTTCGGCTAAGTCTTCCGGCATTGGTGCCTCGCGCATGATCTTTCTGATCTGGCTGCAGACCCGGTGCAGTTCTTCTGAGTCTTCCGGGTCCTTCCCTTCAAAGTTGCCAGCAAGGCATTTACCTTCTCGTTCAAGCCATTGACTTCCATGAAGTGCCGGTAGCCGCGTGCGGTCGTTGCGAAACCATAAGGCACTGGCACGTCAGTACCTGAAGTCAATTCACCCAATGATGATTTGCCCCCAACCAGGGCCACGTCAGCGCGGCGCAGTTGGTTAAACCAAAGAACGTATGCATTTTCGCGTTCTTCTTCAGTCAATTCCTTCTTGTCGTTAACTTCCATTATTTTCACCTCATATCGCTCTGCTTGTAACCACTTTCACTTTTCGCTATTGATTATTGTCCTTTTGTGAAAAAATGTCAACAGTTTCTTACAAGTTTTTGGGGGAATTTCCTGTAACCGTTCCCCTTGCTAAAATAACAATCTTACAAAAAGTCTTTTTTGTTAAAAGTCCGTCAACTATTGAATTGCTTTTATTCACAAGCTAAAAAATACTTTTATCAAAAAAACTGCTTCGTCCCTTACCGGACCTAGGCTTTTTGCAATTTTTTTCGCAAGATTTTCCCCATGAATAGACGTTTTGGACAAAAATGAAAACGGAAAAATACCCAAAAGAGGCGCAAAAAAAGATCCTCCAAATGGAGGATCCTTAACTGGCTCTATTCTATTATCTGAACTTTTGCATGATCCGGGTCACCCGGCTGCCCAAAATGTTTTCAGCCAGGCCGGTCTTAAGACTCAAGACCCCGTAAACAAGCACGCCGACAGCTACCGCCAAGCCGCTGAGTAGCATGGCTGACAAGCGCTGGTAAGGGCTGAGGAAAAGGCCGCCCAGCTTAACGGCAACAAAGACCGCCGCGAACATCACTATGGAGAAGCTGGCAATCCCGATAAAGCGCCGCATGATCCGGTCAACCCGCCAACGGTATTTCACGCTAAGGTGCTTGAGGGACATGGCGATGACCGTCAAAAGGCCAAGGTTGGTCGCCAAAAGCGGACCATAGACCTTGAAAAGGCGGATCATCGGATACTGGACGATCGCTTTGATGACCAAACCAAAGATCAAGTAGCGGATAGCATACATGTTCTCGTCCAGACCCTGCAAGATGGCCATGAGGACCGTAAACATCCCCAAGCTGATGGCCGTAAAGGAGGACAGGTACAAGACATGGGCCCCCAGCCGGTCATAGCCGTAGAAAATGGTGTACAAGGGGTCTGAGATCGCGGCCATCCCCAGCGAAGCCGGCAATAAGACGAACAAGAAAAGTTCCAAGGTATTGCCGATCTGCCGGGAAATATCCCGGTAGTCCCTTCTGGCGTGGGCCCCTGACAAGAGCGGAATAGCCGTAACCGCCATGGCCGTTGACAGGGAGACCACGATCATGATCAGCTTGTTGGCGTTCAAACCGAACAAGGCATACCAGATTTCGATCGCGTCATAAGGCACGTGCATGAAGCTGGCGATCATCGGGTGGAAGGTATACTGGTCCACCAGCTGAAAGATGTTGATCCCGGAGTCAATGATGATGAAGGGGATCGACTGCTGGATGATTTCAAAGAGCAGGCTGTTGGTTGAAACCTGCACCTGGTTGTTGGACTGGGCAATCAAAGGATCAACCGTCCGCTTCTGCCTAAGGTAAAAAATTACCAGCAGGCCAATACCGAACACGGCCCCGATCGCGGCGGCCAGGTTGGACTGGGTTACCGCGTCGACATAGTTGCCGTGCTGGACCCGCATGATCACATAAGCCGTCAAAAGCATCCAGATCACCCGGGCCAGCTGTTCCACGAACTGGGATATGGCACTGGGCATCATGTCGTTGAAGCCCTGGAAATAGCCCCGCAGGATACTCAAGATCGGAATGATCAAAACGGCCAAAGCCAGGCACCGGATCACCGGTACTTCCTGGGGGTTAAAGCCGGACAGCGGCAATGCCAAAAAGTACATGCAGGCCGCTGAGATAATCCCGAAGACCCCCATTAAGGCCAGGCCGTGCCTGAAGAGCTTGTGGCCGACCCCGTACTCATTCAGGGCATTGTACTTGGCGATCTGCTTGGCGATCGCCCCTGGAATGCCCGCGGTGGAGATGATAATGAACAGGCTATAGATGTTGTAGCTCTTCGCCGTCAGAGAGTTGGCCAAGTTGCCATACTTTCCCATCCAGGCATACCAAGGGATGATATAGATCGCCCCGAGAATCCGCGACAGGATCGAGCCAATAGTCATCCAGGCCGAGCCCTTTAACAACTGGGCCTGGGAGTTGGTCTGTGATTTGTTCTTTGCCATAAAACTTCCCTAATCTTTATACTTCAACCTACTATCATATTCCTGATCCAGTTTGAAATATACCATAAATTAATTTTTTAGGAAAATTTTAGATTTATTTGGCAACAATGTTCACGATCTTGTTTGGCACGACAATGACCTTCTTGATCTCCTTGCCTTCC
>OIDR01000367.1_pt1 | contig 14302 bp, 11 predicted proteins | sample 1581641 | NCBI WGS metagenome assembly OIDR01 (sample SAMEA3882550, study PRJEB24775) | human gut metagenome | biome: human-associated habitat; feature: intestine environment; material: feces | place: Netherlands | collected 2009/2010
CATTTATTCTACTCTTTTTATCATTTAATGCCAATAAATTAAAAAAAAATAAAAAAAAATTTTCTCACTTTTGAAATAAATTTATTAATTTGCTAAAAAAAGATTATCAAATCATTGATAAAACATTAAAAAATGTATACAATCTAGCTATTTTTTAGGAAAATCATAAAAAAAGTGCTAATCTTTACACATATTACTAAATGTGCTATTCTAACTGTACAAAAAAAGGAGGAACCTTTATGAACAAAGAAAATGTAGGTTTATATGATCAGTCATTTGAACATGATAACTGCGGAATAGGGGCCGTTGTTAATATCAAAGGATTAAAAACTTATAAAACAGTAGATGATGCTTTAAAAATCGTTGAACAATTAGAACATCGTGCTGGAAAGGATGCAGCAGGGGAAACTGGAGATGGTGTAGGAATCTTAACACAAATACCAGATGAATATTTTCAAAATATTATTAAAGATTTTACATTACCTCAAAAAGGACATTATGGAGTTGGAATGTTCTTTATGCCTCAAGATGAAAAAGTACGTTTACGTGTCAAAAAAATGTTTGAAACAGTTGTTAAAAAAGAAGGATTAGAATTTTTAGGTTGGCGTGCTGTACCAACTGTACCTAGTGTTTTAGGGAAAAAAGCATTAGATGCCATGCCATATATTGTCCAAGTATTTATTAAAAAACCTCATGGCGTAAATTGTGGTTTAGATTTTGATAGAAAATTATATCAAGTGAGAAGAATTTTTGAACAAAGTCAATTTGAAGATACTTATGTATGTTCACTTTCAAGTCGTACAATTGTTTATAAAGGAATGTTCTTAGTACAACAACTTCGATTATTCTTTAAAGATTTACAAGATAAAAGTTATAAAAGTGCCATTGCTTTAGTTCATTCACGTTTCTCAACAAATACAATGCCATCATGGAAAAGAGCCCATCCTAATAGATTTATTGTTCACAATGGTGAAATCAATACAATTAAAGGAAATGCGAATAACATGCTCTGTCGAGAAGAAAACATGCAAACAGATGTTGTGGATACTTCAAAAATATATCCAGTTGTTGATGTCAATGGTTCCGATTCAGCTATGTTAGATAATACATTGGAATTTTTAGTAATGTCAGGTATGGAACTTCCAAGAGCTGTCATGATGTGTATTCCAGAACCTTATGAAAATGATAAAAGCATGTCACAAGCAAAAAAAGATTTCTATGAATATAATGCTACACTTATGGAACCTTGGGATGGACCAGCATCTATCTTATTTAGTGATGGAGACATCATGGGGGCTATCTTAGATAGAAATGGTTTAAGACCATCACGTTATTACATTACAAAAGATCATTATTTAGTATTATCTTCAGAAGTAGGATCATTAGATATTCCAGCTAAAGATATTATTTTAAAAGAAAGACTAAGACCTGGAAAAATGTTATTAGTTGATACTGTTAAAGGTGAACTTATTGAAGATGATGTTTTAAAGGAAACGTATGCAACAAAACAACCTTATGGAGAATGGTTGGAAAGCAATTTAATTAATTTAAAAGATATGAGAATTCCTAGTATTAGAGTAGAAAGATACGAAGGAGAAGAATTAACTAAATTACAAAAAATTCATGGTTATAGTTATGAAGATACAAACTATATTAAAAATTTAGCTTTAACTGGTAATGAAAATATTGTAGCAATGGGAAATGATACACCAATTGCAGCTTTATCAACAAAACATCCACCATTATTTAATTACTTTAAACAATTGTTTGCACAAGTAACCAATCCACCAATCGATGCTATTCGTGAAGAAATCATTACTTCAACAAGTATTTGTATTGGTCGAGATGGAAATATGTTGGAAGATAAACCAGAAAACTGTCATTTATTAAAAATCAATCATCCTATTTTAAGTAATACAGATATTTTAAAAATCAAAAACTTGAAAAAAGAAGGCTTTAAAGTAGGTGAAGTTAAAATTACATATATTAAAAATACTTCATTAGAAAAAGCAATTGATCGTGTTTTTGTAGAAGTAGATAAACGTTATCATGAAGGATGTAATATTGTTATTTTATCAGATAGGGCAGTAGATGATAACCATTTACCAATTCCTTCGTTATTAGCTGTTGGAGCTGTTAACTCTTATTTAGTAAGAACTAAAAAACGTAACAGTTTAGCTTTAATTCTTGAATCAGCTGAACCAAGAGAAGTACATCATTATGCGACATTGCTTGGATATGGTGTTTCAGCTATCAATGGTTATTTAGCACAAGATACAATCTTTGATTTAATTGATCAAGGTTTATTAGATAAAGATTATTATGCAGCCGTTGATGATTATAATAGTGGTATTTTACATGGTATTGTTAAAATTGCTTCTAAAATGGGAATTAGTACAATTCAATCTTATCGTGGATCACAAAACTTTGAAGCAATCGGTTTATCAAGTGATTTAGTGAATAAATATTTTTCTAAAACAGTAAGTCGTATTGAAGGAAAAACAATTAAAGATATTGAAAAAGATGTCGAATATAGACATGATCAAGTATATGATCCACTTGGATTAGATGTAGACATCTCATTAAACAGTGCCGGCGATCATAAAGAAAGATCAGGAAAAGAAGAACATTTATATAATCCAGCAACGATTCATAAATTACAACAAGCAACACGTTTAGGTGATTATCAATTATTTAAAGAATATTCAAAAATGATTGATGAAGAAGGAGCACATTTAAACTTAAGAGGTTTAATGCAATTTAAAAAGACAAAATCAATTCCAATTGAAGAAGTTGAACCTGTGGAATCAATTGTTAGAAGATTTAAAACAGGTGCGATGTCTTATGGATCAATTTCAAAAGAAGCACATGAAACAATGGCGATTGCTATGAATAGATTACATGGTAAATCAAACAGTGGAGAAGGTGGAGAAGATCCAGAAAGATTTGAAACACTTCCTAATGGTGATAGTAAATGTTCAGCTATTAAACAAGTTGCCTCAGGACGTTTTGGAGTAACAAGTGAATACTTATGTAGTGCCAATGAAATTCAAATTAAAATGGCACAAGGAGCAAAACCAGGTGAAGGTGGACACTTACCAGGTGGTAAAGTTTATCCATGGATTGCTAAAACAAGACATTCAACACCAGGAGTAAGTTTAATTTCACCACCACCACATCATGATATCTACTCGATTGAAGATTTAGCGCAATTAATCTATGATTTAAAAAATGCGAATAAAGATGCACGTATTTCTGTTAAATTAGTTTCAGAAGCAGGTGTTGGTACTGTTGCTGCCGGTGTTGCTAAAGCAGGTGCTGGTGTTATCCTTATTTCAGGATATGATGGAGGAACAGGGGCTGCTCCTAAAAACTCAGTTTATAATGCAGGTCTTCCATGGGAATTAGGTTTAGCAGAAGCTCATCAAACATTGATCATGAATGATTTAAGAAGCCGTGTTGTTATTGAAACAGATGGTAAACTCATGACAGGTAGAGATCTCGCCATTGCTACTTTACTTGGAGCAGAAGAATTTGGTTTTGCGACAGCACCACTTGTAACAATGGGCTGCGTTATGATGAGAGTATGTAACTTAGATACATGTCCAGTAGGGGTTGCTACACAAAATCCTATTTTAAGAAAACGTTTTAAAGGTAAACCTGAATATGTTGAAAACTTTATGCGTTTCATTGCTCAAGAATTAAGAGAATATATGGCTCAGCTTGGATTCAAAACAGTTGATGAAATGGTTGGTCGTAGTGATTTATTAGAACCTAAGGATGATGTTGAAAATATTGATTTATCAAAAATCTTAAATAATCCATTTACATCTAATAAACATAGTCGTCATGAAAAAAATAATGAATATGATTTCAAATTAAATGAAGTCAAAGATACAACAGTTCTTTATAAACAATTTAAAGAAGCTTTAGATAAACATCAAGGTAAAGAAATTGATGTCCATGTTACAAATATCGATCGTTCATTTGGAACACTCTTTGGATCAGAAATTACGAAGAAATATGGAACATCATTAGAAGAAGATACTTTCAAAGTTAACTGCTATGGAGCAGGTGGTCAATCATTTGGTGCTTTCATTCCTCAAGGTTTAACATTACATCTTTATGGAGATAGTAATGACTACTTTGGAAAAGGCTTATCAGGTGGTAAATTAATTGTGGTACCACCAAAAGATTCAACAATTAAACCAGAAGATAATATTATCATTGGTAACGTTGCTTTATATGGAGCAACATCTGGTGAAGTTTATATCAATGGAGTTGCTGGTGAAAGATTTGCCGTACGTAACTCAGGAGCACATGCCGTTGTTGAAGGTATTGGAGATCATGGTCTTGAATATATGACAGGTGGTATGGTTGTTGTTTTAGGAAAAACAGGGCGTAACTTTGCTGCTGGTATGTCTGGAGGTATTGCATATGTTTATGATCCAGATAATACATTCTATGAACATGTCAATAAAGAACTCGTAGAATATAAAAATGTGAAATCACGTTATGATGAAGATCAATTAAAAGAAATGATTCAAAAACATTATCAATATACAAATTCAAATGTTGCGAAAAAGATTTTAGATGACTTTGGAAATGAAGTTGCACACTTCAAAAAAGTTGTTCCTCATGATTATAAACGTATGATGTCACTTATTAGTTCATTTGAACAACAAGGACTTACAAATGAACAAGCAAAAGTAGAAGCATTCAATGCTTTTAAGAAAGGAATGTAGATTATGGGAAAGCCAACAGGATTTTTAGAAATAGAAAGACAAGTATCAACAGAAGTTGAACCATTAAAACGTATTAAGAACTTTAATGAATTTCATAAACCATTATCTCGTGATGAACAATCATGCCAAGGAGCTCGCTGCATGGATTGTGGAGTTCCTTTCTGTCAAAATGGAAAAATGATTCAAGGAATGGTATCAGGTTGTCCACTAAACAACTTGATACCTGAATGGAATGATTTAATTTTCCATAAAAATTATAAAGCCGCTTTAAAAAGACTTTTAAAAACAAATAATTTTCCAGAATTCACATCAAGAGTATGTCCTGCTTTATGTGAAGCAGCATGTACTTGTGGATTAAATGGAAATCCCGTTACCGTAAGAGAAAATGAAAATGCAATTATTGAAACAGCTTATGCTTCCAATTGGATGCAACCCCATCCACCTAAACATCGTATTGATAAAAAAATAGCAATTATTGGGTCAGGCCCTTCAGGACTTGCAGCAGCCGATCAATTAAATAAAAGAGGTTATCAAGTAACAGTCTTTGAAAGAGAAGATCGTTTAGGAGGGATATTAATGTATGGTATTCCTAACATGAAACTTGAAAAACATATTATTGATCGTCGTATTGGATTAATGGAAGAAGAAGGTGTTGTTTTTAAAACAAATGCCGGTATTGAAAATAAAAAACAAGTTCAACAATTATATAAAGAATTTGATCGTGTTATTCTTGCTTGTGGTAGTAAAAAAGCTAGAGATATTAAAGCACCAGGGAGAGATGCTAAAGGTATTTACTTTGCTGTTGATTATTTAACTGGAATTACTAAATCATTACTTAATAGTCAATTAGAAGATCAAACTTTTGTTGAAACAAAAGGTAAAAATGTACTTGTTATTGGTGGTGGAGATACTGGTAATGATTGTGTTGGTTCAGCTATTCGTTTAGGATGTAAAGCAGTTATTCAATTAGAAATGATGCCAGAACCACCTCATGAACGTTTGGATTCAAATCCATGGCCTGAATGGCCACGTGTGAAAAAGACAGATTATGGACAAAATGAATCTATTGCTGTCTTTGGACATGATCCTCGTCTTTATCAAACAACTGTTAAAGAGTTTATTAAAGATGATAAAGGAAATGTAAAACAAGTCGTTATTGTCTCACTTGAATCAAAACAAGTAGAAGGTCGCATGCAAATGGTTCCTGTTAAAGGAAGCGAAAAAACATTAGATGCAGATATTGTTTTAATTGCTGCAGGATTTGTAGGCTGCGAAGATTATGTTGCTAAAGCTTTTGATGTAAAACTTACACCAAGAGGAAATGTGGCAGATGAAAATTACCAAACAAATCAAAAACAATTGTATGTTGCTGGTGATATGCGTAGAGGTCAATCTTTAGTTGTTTGGGCAATTAGAGAAGGACGTGAAGTGGCACGTGCAGTTGATGAAGATTTAATGGGGTATTCTAATTTATAGGATATCAAAATATACTCACAATCATTGATAGAAAACCTTGGGATATTCTCGAGGGCTAAAAGTTAGAGAATATTCTCTGGCTTTTTTTGTAAATATTATTTACAATGATTACTTTTATAAGCTGATTTTTGTAAATGTTGGTTTAAATGATAAGAGAATATTTTATAGATTTATAACCTTATGGTATAATGATAAAAAAGAAGACGGAGGTAGTATATGGCTTTACAAAAAGACTTTTTATGGGGTGGAGCGTTAGCTGCTCATCAATTTGAAGGAGGAGTATTAAATACTTCTAAAGGATATTCTGTAGCGGATGTTATGACAGCAGGAGCACATGGTGTACCTAGAGAAATCACTGATGGTGTAGTAGAAGGTAAATATTATCCTAATCATGTAGGAATTGATTTTTATGGACATTATAAAGAAGATATCGCTATGTTTGCGGATATGGGATTTAAATGTTTTAGAACATCAATTGCATGGACAAGAATTTTCCCATTAGGTGATGAAGATGAACCAAATGAAGAAGGATTACAATTCTATGATGATGTTTTTGATGAATTATTAAAATATGGTATTGAACCTGTTATTACATTATCACATTTTGAAATGCCTTATCATTTAGCTAAAGAATACGGTGGATTTATGAACCGTAAAACAATTGATTTCTTTGTTAAATTTGCAGAAGTATGTTTCAAAAGATATAAAAACAAAGTTAAATATTGGATGACTTTCAATGAAATCAATAACCAAATGAACTTTAAAAACGATATCTTTGGTTGGACAAACAGTGGAGCTCATTTTGGAAACTATGATAATCCAGAAGAAGCAATGTATATCTGTGGACATCATACATTAGTAGCATCTGCTAAAGCAGTAAAAATTGGTAAAGAAATCAATCCTGATTTCAAAATTGGAAATATGATTTCTATGGTTCCAATTTATCCATTTAGTTGTCGCCCAGCCGATCAAGTATTAGCACAACAACAAATGCATGATCGTTTCTTCTTCTGTGATGTACAATGTCGTGGACATTATCCTGCTTATGCTTTAAAAATGTTTGAAAGAAAAGGATTCAATATTGATATCACTGAAGAAGATAAAAAAGCATTAGCTGAAGGTACTGTTGATTATATTGGCTTTAGTTATTATATGACAAATGTTGTAGATTCAACAGTCACAAAAGATGTTTCAAAATCAACAGATGGTTCAAGTGAACATTCAGTTAAAAACCCATATATTAAAGAATCAGATTGGGGATGGGCTATTGATCCAGAAGGATTAAGATATGCATTAAATATGTTCTATGAAAGATATGAAAAACCATTATTTATTGTAGAAAATGGTTTTGGAGCAATTGATGTTAAAGAAGAAGATGGTTCTTGTCATGATCCATATCGTATTGATTACTTAAGAGCTCATATCGAAGAAATGAAAAAAGCTGTTGAAGAAGATGGTGTTGATTTAATGGGATATACTCCTTGGGGATGTATTGACTGTGTTTCATTTACAACAGGTGAAATGAAAAAACGTTACGGATTTATCTATGTAGATAGAGATAATGAAGGTAATGGTACACTTGAAAGAAGCAAAAAAGATTCTTATGATTGGTATAAGAAAGTTATTGCTTCTAACGGTGAAGAACTAGATTAAAAGGGCTAATTACAAGCCCTTTTAATCTAGTGAGATATGTCTTTTTACTTTTTCTTCAGGATGAATATTATCTCTTCGTTTACCTGTCATATCGAGCACTTTAACACGAAAAACTTCTGTTACTTTTGCGACTTTTTCATTGAATTTAAAATCTTCTTCATGATAATGTCTCATTAAGATTTTTAACGCATTAATCTTATTTTCATCTTCAACAAATTCTACAATACCATGTCCAATGACACTTTCATAACCCATTGTGCACGACATTCTTTCATCATATAAAATGATATTATGTTCGCAATCCATTTCAAAAGTCACTTTATTATTTTTTCTTATTAAATCAAGTTTTGTTCCTACTTTGGCACTATGAAAATATAGATAAAGTTGTCCTTCTTCTACATTTGTTCCAAAGTTTAAAGGAACGATATAAGGAAATTCATCATCAAATAGTGCTAAACGACAAGTATCACACTTTGCAATAATTTTCATCATTTCATCAAAATCAGTAATTTCTCTATCTTTTCTTCTCATACTCTTTTCTCCTAGTCAATAAGATTAAAATGTTTTAATCCTTTTAAAATTCCTTCTTTTTCAACATCATCACAAATATAACATGCATGTTGTTTTACTTCATCACTGCCATTTTCCATCACAATAGGATAACCTACGACATCTAACATTTCAATATCATTATGTCCATCACCAAAAGCCATTAATTCTTCTTTTTGATAACCAAAATGTTTTGAAACTGCTTGAATAGCCGCTGCTTTTCCTCCAGTTTTGGGAACAATATCATAGGCATAGTCATGCCATTTTGTGACTTTGATATTTTTGGTGTTTTTTATAATTTCTTTTATTCCTTTTTCATCTACATAAGGATCTACTTGGTAAATGTTGTCTATATTGATTTGATTACTTATTGGTGGAATCATTGTTGAAATAGATGCTTGAGCATCTATGACTCTTTGATTTACATGAGTAATATACATTTGATTACTTTCAATAAATAAACAAGGATAATTGTTTTCTTTTACAATCTTTACAATTTCTTTTAAATCCTCTTGAGCTATTTTATTATCATAAATAATTTGTGAACCTATTGTACAATAGCCACCATTTAATAAAAGATAGCCATCAAATTCAAACTGTTCAACAAGTTTTAATTCTTCTAGCTCTAACATATGTCTTCCACTGGCTATAAACAATTGAATTCCTTTTTTCCTTACTTGTTTTAATCCTTCAATCACTTCTTTTTTTATAGAAGGTCTTTTCCCTGAAATCAATGTTCCATCAATATCTAAAAATATCGCTTTAATCATTTTCATCACCTATCTTCAATCATAAAGATTTAAAATAAACTAAGCAATAGAATTTATAAAAAAGATATATTGTTGCAAAAAAAAATAAAGAATTTCTCTTTTCTATGTACTAATGTAACTTATCTCTCTTTAATATTATCAAATTTTGTTTTCTTAAAATAAATAAAGATCATTACTAAAGAAATCATTGTAGATAATGGGGCTGCAATTCCCATATGGAATAGTGTTACGTTTGGTATTTTAGAAAATAATAAAGTTAAAGGAATTCTTCCTATAAAAGTCGCTACTAAACTATGTACCATCGTAAAGACAGTTTTTTCATAACCATTTAAATAGCCATTGATACAAAAGAGAAAACTTGTAAGTAAACAATCAATAGAATACGTTTTTAAATACAAGGCACCATTTGTAAAAATACGCGTAAGTATTGTTCCATCGATTTCACAAATCGTTGTTACAATGATTGCAAAAGCAAGAGAAATCATGATTGCATATTTTAATGTTTGTTTTGCACGTTTATATTGTTTAGCTCCTACATTTAAAGCAATAAGAGAAGCTAAAGCACTTCCTAAGGCAATCGCTGGTAACATTAAAAATCCCATTAATTTTTCAACAACACCTAAAGAAGCTGAAGCTATTAATCCCATTTGATTAACAATAATCGTAATAATTAAAAATGAAATATTAACAAGTACACTTTGTAATCCTAAAGGAAAACCTATTTGCATAATCTTTTGAATATATTTTGAAAAACAAATATCTTCTTTATAAAACGAATACCCTATTCCCTTTTTACATAAATAAACTAAGGCAAAGAGAAAAGAAAATCCCTGGGCTGATACTGTCGCAATGGCTGCCCCTTTAGCTCCCATATGAAAATATCCAACTAAAACAAAATCAACAACAATATTAATCATACATGCAATAAAAACAAATAATAAAGGCGTTTTACTATCCCCTAAACCTCTTAATATGCTACTTACCACATTGTATCCTACAATAAAGATAATCCCCGCTGAACAGATACTTAAATAGCTTTTAGTAGCTTCGATAGCTTCTTTGGGTGTATTCATTAAAAGTGTAATTTCATTATTAAAATACAACATCACAAAAGTTAAAACTAAAGCAATGATTAAAAATAAAACAATAGCCCCTCCAATGGTCTTTGATAAATCACGATAAGATTTACTTCCTAGGTATTGTCCTAATAAAACCGTAACTCCTGTAGTCAATCCTAAAACAAGGTTTGTTATTAAAGACATGGTTTGAATTCCTATCGAAACCCCAGAAACATCAAAGGTATGTCCAAATTGTCCTACAACAAATAAATCTGCCGACCCATAGAATACTTGTAATAAGTTTGAAAACATATAAGGTAAAGCAAATATCATTAATGCTTTAAAAGTCCTTGTTCCATAATTTCCTCCTAAAAAAAACTGGATAAGGTCTAAACCTTATCCAGCATTGTCTTCAATACCCTCTGGTGCTTCTATCTTATCATTTGTATCTTTATTGTCAAGTAATTGAAAAGCTTTTACAACATCTTGATAACGAGAAATAATATAATCATAGCTTTCTTTTTGATGTGGTAAAGTACATCCACTACAATCTTTTATATCCCCTATCATTTTATAATTGCCTTTACAATCTTTTAAAATATACAATGGACAATAACAAAACAAACAATTAATTTCATCTAATTGATGACAAGGATAATACTCACATTGTTTATGACTAAAGAATTTATAATGATCTGACATAGACTTTATACTCTGTATTTTGAATAATAACTTGATCATTTAAATCATAAACAACTTGTGACATCACATATTCACCACCATTAATATAGATTTCAAAAACATGATGATCATAATAAAGTTCAATATCATAATGCCCTTGTAACTTAGGTGAAACAACATCATTACATACTTTATTTTCTTGAATAGATACTTCTTCTCTATTTAAATGGAGACAATCATTTTGAATATCAATTTTAAAACCACCAAGATTTAAAGAACTATCCTTATTAAGTGTTGTCTTTAATTGGAATGGTTGATCAAATGAAATTTCTTGAATTTCTTGATTAAATGAGTTTTTTATTTTAGGATACAATTCTTGAATAATCTTACCCTCTTTTTCTTTTAAAACTCTTGGCATAATAAACATTCCAATCCATTCTTCCCCTTGAACGGGTTTTCTCATTCTAAGCCATCCTAGTAATAATCTTCCATTATCTTTAGATAAAAATGTTTGTGGGGCATAGAAATCTAAACCATGATCTAAATAAGGCCAATCACCATGCTCTTTAATAGTAAGTGTATCTTCATCAAAATCAATCGGCATATAACGCGCATTACTATTTGGTTTTGGTGGTTGATCCGTATTTTCTGGTGAGAAAATCATAAAGAATTGATCATTGATTTTAAAGACATCTGGACATTCCCACATATTTCCAATAGTAGGTTCTTGGTAACTGTTTTTATATTCAAAATGAATTCCATCTTCACTTTCATAGAAAAGTGCTTTTCCACAGTAGTCATTTTCATAAGCTACTTTACTCCCAATAACCATGGCATATTTTCCATCTTGTTTTTTCCATACTTTAGGATCTCTGGTATGACGATAATCTCCAATAAATCCTTCTTGAATCATGGGAATGATTTGTTTTTTATTTTTAACATTATCAAAATGAATCCCATCACTACTTACAACGAGTGCTTGTGAGGCTCTTAAATCATCATCACTATATTGATTGTGTACATTACTTGGATTTTCTTTAGCGTATTTAATAGCTGTGTAATAAAGATAAAGTTGGCCATCGATTTCAATTGCTGATCCTGAAAAACATCCATTTCTATCAAAATCTTTAGATGGATATAAAGCAATTGGAAGATGTTCAAAATTGACAAAATCTTTTGTAATAGCGTGTCCCCAATGCATTGTTCCCCATTTATTATCATATGGGAAATGTTGATAAAAGATATGATAGTTTCCTTTATAATAAATAAGTCCATTTGGATCATTGATCCAATGATAAGGTGCTGTAAAATGTAATTTTGGTTTCATAGTCTTCCTCCTTGTTTTAACGTCTTTATTATACAAAAAAAACAATGCTTACGCATTGTTTAATAGTTACCTTTTAAGATTTCTTTTATTTTTAAAATAACACCATCATTTTCATTACTATCAATCACTTGATAAGCAACCTCTTTAACAGGTGGCATGGCATTAGCCATCGCATAACCATATTTTACAGTTTGTAACATTTCGTAATCATTCATTTGATCACCAAAAGCACCTGCTTCTTCATTAGATATTCCTAACAAATCTAGAAGATGTTGTAAGGAAGTTCCTTTATTAATTGTCTTATAAAAAATATCAAACCAAACATTTCCTGTGGTTACAACTCTAAATTTAGGATTTATCCTTTTCTTGATCACTTCAAGTCTATCTTCAATTTTACCATCAAAGTTAGCAACTGAAAACTTTAATATTTCATCATCTATTTCATCAAATGAATCTACAAAAACAATATTTTTAATAAATAATGTAATAAAATCTTTTCTATCTTCAAACTTCTTTAAAATATAAGCATGCTTTACTCCTGATACAACTAACATACATTCTTCATCTTCTTTTAAAATATTTAATGCATGTTGATAATCATCAGTTTCTAAACAATGTTTATAAATAACATCTCCTCGATAGACAATCTTTGTTCCATTTTCACAAAGATAATAAAGATCATCTTTAATATCATCATCAAATTTACAAACTAATGCTTCATATTGATTGCCAGAAGCAATCACAAATTGAATTCCTTGTTTTAACATTTGATTATATAAATCATTAAATTCTTCACTATAGGATTTATCATCTCTTAGAAATGTTCCATCCATATCTGTTGCTAGTAACTTCATCTTAACCCTCTACTTATGTATTCTAATTGTAATAACATATTCATCTTCTAAATCTTCTGTTTCTTGTTGAAGTGATGTTCCTGTTTTTTCAATCATTCCAATTGCTTGTTGTAATGTATTTAAAGCAATTTTCACATTTCTTGAAATTGTTTTTTTAACATCAGCTGATGCTTTTTTCTTTTTAGGTTTTGGTTCTTTTTTAATAAGTCTTTCTGTATCAGCTACCGTTAGTTTTTTCTTTAAAACTTCTCTTAAGACTTCTTGTTGTTTTTCTTCATTTAATGAAAGCATTGCTCTAGCATGTCTTTCTGTTATTTGTTTTTGATTTAAAGAAAATTTAACATCATCACTTAATTTTAATAATCTTAATTTATTCGCAATCGTTGATTGTTTTTTACCAACAATATCTGCAAGCTCTGTTTGACTATAACCATATTCTTTAATTAAAGCTTGATAAGCTTTTGCTTCTTCTAATGGTGATAAGTCTTCTCTTTGAATATTTTCAATAATAGCAAGTGTTTGTGTTTGCTTATCATCATAATCTTCAATAATACATGGTACTTGTTTCATATTTAAAGAACAACAAGCACGATATCTTCTTTCACCTGCAATAATTTGGTAAATTCCATTTACTTTTCTTACAACTATAGGTTGTATTAAACCATTTTCTTTAATAGAAGCAGCTAATTCTTCAATTTTTTCTTCATTAAAAACAGTTCTTGGCTGATTCTCATTTGCTTGTATTTTATTAATATCTATATTTTTTAATTTATTATTAAACATGATACCCTCCTACAATGGACTCTTTTTTATTTTAGAAAACATTCTTGGATACTTCTTTGGTGTTTCTTTTACTTTTTTAATAATAATATTACTTCTAAAATCATCATGATTTGCAAGTGTAAAATCATGTGTACTTTCTATTTGTCCACCTAATAATTGAATACCTTTTTTAGCTTCTTTTACTTCTTCTGGTGTAGTATATGAAACTTCATTTGGTATTGTTTTTGACACAGGCACATATTCATATAATAATATTCCTAATACAAGTATTATAGCTAAACATAGCAATAACACTATTATTAACTCTTTTATTATTGACTTTGCCATTTTCTTCTCCTTTTTTATCTAGCAGCATTTGAGCTACTTGTATTTGTTGTATTTGTTGAATTGCTTGTATTTGATGTAC
>OIDR01000382.1_pt1 | contig 13965 bp, 7 predicted proteins | sample 1581641 | NCBI WGS metagenome assembly OIDR01 (sample SAMEA3882550, study PRJEB24775) | human gut metagenome | biome: human-associated habitat; feature: intestine environment; material: feces | place: Netherlands | collected 2009/2010
CTTCGACGGCATCGGCCTGGACCTGAACGAAGGCAAGGACGAAAACCTCGCCGCCGTCGAAAAGTACGGCGTGGCAGAAAACACCACCATCTTCGCCGGCGTGATCAACGGCCGCAACATCTGGCGCAACAACTACGCCGTGAGCCTCGGCCTGGTCGACGCGCTGAAGCAGGTCACCGCCAACGTGGCCGTCTCCACCGCCAGCTCCCTGCTGCACGTGCCGTTCAGCACCGAAGGCGAGGACGGTCTCGCCGACGACGTGCGCAAGCACTTCGCCTTCGCAGTCCAGAAGCTCGACGAACTGCACGAAGTCGCCGTGCTCGCCGACGCTTCCGACGACGAGAAGAAGGCATCCGCCGAACTCGCAGCCAACCAGGCGCTGTTCGACGGCACCCGCGTCGCCGCCGATCCTGCGGTCGCCAAGCGAATCGCAAGCCTTACCGACGCCGACTTCGTACGTCAGCCGGCACGTGCCGAACGCCAGAAGGAGCAGCGTGAGGCGCTGAACCTGCCGCTGCTGCCCACCACCACCATCGGCTCCTTCCCGCAAACCAAGGAAGTGCGCGCCGAACGCGCCAAGCTGCGCAAGGGCGAGATCACCAAGGCCGAATACGACGAATTCATGAAGGACCAGATCGACGCCTGCATCAAGCATCAGGAGGAAATCGGCCTCGACGTGCTCGTCCACGGCGAATTCGAACGCAACGACATGGTCGAATACTTCGGCCAGAACCTCAACGGCTTCCTGTTCACCAAGAACGCGTGGGTGCAGTCCTACGGCACACGTTGCGTCAAGCCTCCGATCGTGTGGGGCGACGTATCCCGCGCCAACCCGATCACCGTGGAATGGAGTGCCTACGCGCAGTCCCGCACCAGTCATGTGATGAAGGGCATGCTCACCGGCCCGGTCACCATTCTCAACTGGTCCTGGCCGCGCGAGGACATCACCCACGAGCAGCAGACCCAGCAGCTCGCGCTCGCCATCCGCGACGAAGTGCTCGATTTGGAGAAGGCCGGCATCAAGGTCATCCAGATCGACGAGGCCGCACTGCGCGAGAAGCTGCCGCTGAGGAAGACCGACTGGCACAAGAAGTACCTCGACTTGGCCATTCCGGCGTTCCGTCTGGTGCATTCCGCCGTCAAGCCGACCACGCAGATCCACACGCACATGTGCTATTCGGAGTTCAACGACATCATCAAGGACATCGACGCGATGGACGCCGACGTGATCTCCTTCGAAGCCTCCCGCGGCGACCTTGTGGTGCTCGACGCCATCCACGACGCCAACTTCGAAACCGAAGCCGGCCCGGGCGTGTACGACATCCACTCTCCGCGCATTCCGTCCGAACAGGAGATCGAGGACCGCATCTACGAGATCCTGAAGAAGATGGACGTCGAAAAGGTGTGGATCAACCCGGACTGCGGCCTGAAGACCCGTGGCAACGCCGAAACCTGGCCGAGCCTGGAGAACCTCGTCGCAGCGGCCAAGGCCGTGCGCGCCAAACTCGCCAAGTAAGGCCGGCATAGGCATAAACAGGCAAGATTTCCAAGGAATCACATGCATTCGCCAATCTTCTCGCTGGAGGTGTTCCCTCCCAAGCGCACCAGCCCTGTAGGTACCATCTACGATACGTTGGATGGCCTGCAGGGGCTGGACCCCGACTTCATCTCCGTCACCTACGGCACCGGCAAATCGTCCGACCGCACGTTGACCGCACGCATCGCGCATACGGTGAACGAATACGGCATTCCGGCCGTGGCGCACCTGACCGCGCAATACCTTGACAAAGACGACGTGGACGAGGCGCTCGACCTGTTCGACCAAGCCAAAGTCTCCGGCGTGCTCGCTTTGCGAGGCGACCGTGTGGAAGGAGCCGAACCGGCGGGAGTGTTCGACCATGCGAGCGATCTGGCGGCCTACATCCGCGAGAAGCGTCCTAATCTCAAGATCTACGGCGCCTGCTATCCGGAAAAGCACCCGCAGGCGGCCACGCTTGAGGAGGATATCGACAATCTCAAGAAGAAGGTCGACGCGGGCGTAAGCCACCTCATCTCCCAGCTGTTCTACGACAACGAGGATTTCCTTCGGTTCGTGGACAAGGCTCGTGCCGCCGGCATCGACGTTCCGATCGAAGCCGGCATCATGCCGGTGATGAACGCGAAATCGGTGCTGCGCATGTCGAAGATGTGCCAGTCGCGCGTGCCGGAGAAACTCTCCGTCCTGCTTGACAAGTGGGGAGGGGATACCGCTCTGCTGAAGGAAGCTGGTATCACGTACGCGTCCGAACAGATCTGCGACTTGGCGGCACGCGGCGTCGACGGCGTGCACCTGTACACGATGAACCATCCATGCGTCAGCCGGCGCATCTGGTCCAACGTCAAACCATTCTTCGTCTGATTCCGGACGATGCAACAGTGCGGGGACGGCATGCGCGTATGTGCGTGCCGCCCCCGCATCCTATTTCAGAGCTCATCCTGCGGAATGATCTTCTTCAACCGCTCATTCTCGAACACCGCGGCAAGTCCATGCTCCGGATCGTAGCGGTAGTTGCACATCAACGCCACTTCGTGGACATCCGTATTCCTAAGCACGAAAATGTCGGTCGGAATGACGTATTTGAAGATATTCGTGATGGAATCGCCGATCAGGTCCCCATCGCGATTAAGACAATACCGTGCAATCGCATCTTTGCTTGCCTCGACTTCGTTCCATGAAGCGAGGAACGCATCCCTTGCCTGGCGCTGCGAATCGAGGATATCCTCGTCGGAAGCGCAAACGAAGGAGACAGGCAGCTCGAAGTCCCTGCCCCACAATTCTCTCTTATTGGTCTTCTCAGTCATCGAAACCACCGTTCCTGTTGTTCTTCTTATTGATTTCAAATACGCCGCCTGAATGTCTGAACGCTTCATGAATAATCGTCGGTACGAGTTCACAGGTCTTCATATCGCTGTTCTCATGCCAGGTGAGCTTGTTCTCTTTGCGCCATTTTTCGATGTCGGTATGCGTCCAATCATCTTTTCCGTCACGCCGCTCTTTGTTCCATTGTTCGGCTAATTTGATGTTGGCTTTCTCGAAATTGCCGGCCAAGTGATTGCCGCTCTCATCTTTTCGTGAAAGCCTGTTCTCGCTCATGCCTTCGATTGTGACTTTTGCCTCCGCCACAGGACTGAAATCAACGACACCGTTTCTGTACTCGATACCATCTCTGCCATATTTGGCCAGTGCCTCGTTGACTTCCTGATTGTTCGACATGTACTTTGATTCGCCGCGCTCGCCGACCCAGCTTCCATTTGGCCCGTCAACCGGCGTGTATCTGACTCTTTCCAAGCGTGTCGAATACAGGTCTTTCGAATCGATTCTGTCTGTGAGCCGAGTGATGAGCTTATCGAAGTCGATAAGTTTGCCGGGTTCAGAGGATTTCACCTCGGACTCGGATCCCTTCGGTTCGGAACCCATGAGACGGTCGGGATCGAAACCCAGCTTCGTCTCCTTTGAAGGCTTTGGCACCTCCGAAGTCGTTTTGTCGATGTTCATAAGACTCTTTTCGTTGAATATGCGTACAGGAATTGGGATGAGGACATATGCTTGTCCGCCACGGGACAGGCGTTTGCCATTGGCGCCGCTATCGGATCAACCCTCCGTTCTCATGCCAGTCGCTGAACGCCTTGTCGTTCTGCTCCTGCACATGAAGGATGTCGGTCATGATTCCTTGAATGACCACGGTTCTGACGATGTCATCGATGCGGTGGCTGACGGACGCGCGAAGCGCCGAATCAGCTGCGACGGTCCACTGTCGGACATCAGTACATCGTTTGATTTCGTCTTTTGTGGCTTCGCGGACATTCGGGAACAGTGCGCCCATGATCGGAGCGAGCGACAGCATACGGGGTTCTTCGGGAGGATTCTGGATGGTTCGTAGAATGCGGACCTTCATGGAGGAATCAAGGTCGATCCGGTCGAGTGCCTCCCGCAGATCGCGCAGCAGATCCTTATCGGTGATGCGGTCGCCTTTGGCAAGGACTTCCGCCACATCGAACGCATCATTGGCATTGGCGCTCTTTTCCTTCGTTTCGGAATGCGTGTAGACGAGAGGTTCGGCATCGTCCGCTTTGGAGACCTTGCACATCACAGGCTCCACCCAGTCGTTCTGGTAGACCGCGGCGACGCCTTTGGACAGACGCGCCAATTCGACGATCTGCGGATCGTTGAGATTCGCTGCACGTCCCACCAGCTCACGGTCCGACAGATCAGGCAAACGATGGATGATTTTCGTGTTCGTGTTACGGATGGCGGCCATGTCGAGCAGCCCAGGCGCCTGATCGGCGATGATGAACCCCTCGCCATAGGTGCGCATCTCCGCGATGGAATTGGACAGCATCTCAACGCTTTTGCCCAGAAGATTACCGCCCTCGGTGCTCTGTTCCATCGAGGTTCTCTTCAGCAGATTATGAGCCTCCTCCAGCACTGTCAGATGACGCAGCGGTTGATTCATGCCATCCGCGGCGGCCATGCGATGCTCCTGAAGCTTGAGCACGATAAGACCCATGAACAGGGACTTGGTCTCTGTGGAACCCACGCGTGACAGGTCGATGATGGTGTTTCCGTCGAACAACGTCGCGTCATCCACTCCGTCGGAAGTGAGCATCATGCCGTTGAGCCCGTTGGTGAGCGAATTCAGACGGGTAAGCAACGAACCCTTGTACGCGCCCTTGTTCTCCGCGTCGTATTCGCTGGAATCGAGGATCTCGCGCACATTGCGCGCCACATCCGCGAAAGAGGGGTAAAGTCCCTCCCCGAAAGAATTCTCCGACGTGGTGAGATTCCATCCACAATCCTCATAGGAACGCGAGATGGCGTCCTTCAGCACGGCAGGCATCGCCGCGTACATAGGCCAGCACACGTTGAAGATCTCCACAAGCCGGTCAAGATGCTCAAGTACGTGGATGCCTTGGGGAAAGCTGAACGGATCGATGCGCAGCAATGGTGTGAAGGCCGGATTCGTGCCAAAGACATGCACGTCGTCGAGCCCGCCGAACACGTCCTTGTACTCGCCTTTGGCGGGTTCGATCACAAGAAATCCCACTCCCTGATCGTAGGCCTCGTCAAGAATACGGCAGACGGTGTTCGTCTTGCCCGCGCCGGTGCTTCCAGTGACGAAGACATGCGAGGCGAGGGAATCCTTTTCAAGCAGAACCTTGGCGGGCTCCTCACGGTGCATGTGGAATATCCTTCCGAGACGAAGCCCCTTGTCAGGCTGCGTTCCATCGAAAGTGGAGACGTTCCTTCCGAATGCCGCGCATTCGATGACCGGCAGACCCGGCACCGACTTCTTCGGAAAATTCAGCGAGTAGGCGAGCTCCTTGCCGGACAGGGCCGTGGTGGCGGTGACCGTGGCCGGATAGACCGAAAAGCTCGGATGCTCGTCAAGCAGAGCCGGATTCAACGCGAAGATCGGATGTCTTAGATCGCGCAGATATGCGCAAACCGCCGTCGCGTCCGCGCTGTCCTCGCCGAGATCCCCACGCCAGAGATTGACGGCTGCTTTGGACATGAAGGACTCCTTGCCTTGAGTGAGCGCGAGATAGGTGTGGGCCACATTGTTGGCGATGTTATGATCTTCCGAAAGCACATAGGCACAGAAATCCCACATGCCCAGCGCCGACGCCAGATCGAGCCGCTTCATCTGCGATTCGAGAATTTCAAGAGCATGCTGGATCGAGAAGTTCCTGAAAGTCTGCGTGATGCCTTCGTCGGCTCCGAGCGTTGCGGTGACGGTGCTTGACCGGGCGAAGGAACCACCGAAATTCGCGCCGAGATTCACGGCCTTGGAGACTCCAGACGTGACGGACGAACCTTTGGATACGGCTTTGCCAATGCCGCTGGTTACCGCTTTGCCGAGCGATTTGGTGACGGCCTGTCCGACGGTGTCGGTGGTGCCCTTCGCTGTGGAGGTTGTGTGAGATGATCCATGGGAATGATTTAAAGATGCGCCAACACGAGCGATTTTGAGATCAAAACCTCCGGAAACGTCTACTTGTGATGATTCATTGGTTCCATTGGAATCGGTGTCGGTGATGCTTTCGCTCGAGCTGGTGGAATCGGATGTTCCCTGGCTTTCCGATTGGGATGTCGATTCGTTTGACGAATCCGTTTCGTTGTAGTTGTTTCCGATCGTCTGGCTGGTGCCGTTCTGCGTGCCGGCGCTCACACCCGCGTTGACGCCGATGGTGGCGGAGGAGCCTATGGAATCGTTCCTATGGTAGGTGTAGTTCGTCATCCAGGAGGCATAGGGGGTCAGCATCGAATGTAGTTCGGCAAGGCGTAGCTTGCGTTCCTCCACGTCATGGATGGGAGTGGCGAGCAGCACTATGGTGTAGTCCTCGCTCCTGTTGCGCGGCACAATGCCGTCGAGCACCTTCTCTATGGTCATGGGTCATGAACCTGTCGTTTTTCTCGGTCGGGACATTCGACACGGCGGCGACTGAGAATGGATGACGTTCCTGAAGGCAGGGGATTGAACCGCGCTGGGGATCGCTGATCTCGGATCCGGGGAAGTTGCCTTTGACCGCGTCGGAGATACGTTTGGTGAAGTTGTCCACGTCGATGTTGTCTTCGGTGTTGTTGGTATCGACGACCGCCAGATACACGTTCGTGGTTGATGAGGTGCGATTGAACACGAGGGCGATGTTGCAGTCTTCATCGGCAAGAACGTCATACACGTTGATGAGTTTTTCGAGACTGTCCTCCTTGGGGTCGACGATCCATTTGGTGATGTTCATGTGACGGATGTTGTGGAGAGCATCGAAGCTGTCGGGGTATTCGACTGAGGCTTCCACCGGGCAGTAGACGTCCCTGAGCTGGGGAAGATATGCTCCATGGATTTCGACGCCGGCGGTTGCCAGCAGCCGGTTCGTCAGCTCGATGGCCTGTGGGTCGGACGGATCCGGTTTCTCGGATAGGTACGCTTCACGTTTCCGTTCGATTTCATCAAGCTGGGCGCTGCTGAGCGCTGAGACTTTTGCCACGGCGTTGCCGGCCTTGTCGGCCATTCGTACCATCGCATTCTTGATGCCCATGCTGGTTAATCCCTCCAATCGATGACATGCGCCACATAGTCCCTGCGGTCCTTGAGGATTCCGAGTCTGGCCTCCAGCACGTCGATTTGTGCGATCTGCTGATTGATCTCTTCCACATAGCCATGCAATACGGGGTTATAGTCGGTGATGTTGCTCTCGACCTGATTCAACAGTTCATTGAGCCAGACATTGAATCCCTCGATGTGCCTGCGGCCGATTTCATCGCGCGTGTCGGTGAGACAGCCCTTGATTTCCTTGTTGAACCTATCTTTGACTTTATTGAGGAAAAGCTTGTCTCTTTTGAAAATCACCTGGTTGCCGAATTTGATTTCGTGGAAGGCCGCTTTGTTAAAGATGGGGCCTTTGACATTGTCCAGTTCGAGGCCACGGTAGTTGATGATGATCTCTCCGACCTCCTTGCGTTTCTCCTCCGAAAGCGGGGCATCATCATTCGTGGCGATCCGGTAGAGCTCCTGCCGGCTTCGTTCGGCGCAGGACTTGAGATACGACTGGGATTCCTCATCGACGGTTCGCATGATACGGGACGCCCGGTCGTTGTAATCGGATACGACCTCATCGAACAGCTGATCGGCCGCGTTTCTGTCCGCCTCTTTCCTGGTCTTCGCCACATCGGAGCGCTTATTCAAAGCGTCTCTGGTGTCATCGAGGAGTCCTTGGGTGGTTGACTTGAGGCCATCCGCGACCCTGTTCACATGATCCGCCAAGCCTATGGCTCCATCATTCTTGAATGAATCACCAAGCCTATCCACGAAACGGGGGAGGACGGATCGGCGGGCCTCCTCGGCCTCATCTGAGCGTTGCGCGTAAGCGAGATTCTCACGCTCGTTCTCGGTTATGTCCTGTTGGCGCTCGTTCAATGCTTCGGAGCTGATAAGCCAGGATCCCGCATCGATTTTGCCGTCAAGATCATCGTCGTATTCATCCGCGGACTTCCTCTTCTCATCGAAGCAGCACGCTTCGAGACGCTCGATCAGCTCCTGCTTGTCCTGCTCGAGCTGCTCCTCCCGCTTCTTCTTCTGGCTTTCCACTACCTTCTTCTTGCCGTCAATCTCCTGTTCGGTGATGTCGATGATTTCCTGCAGCAGGGATTCCGATCTGCTGCATTTGTTATAGGCGGAGTACCTTTCGGCGAACAGACGAATCTCGTTCTCGATACAGAACAGTCCGCTGTTGGCAAGCAGCAGATCCTTGCATGTCTCCGATTCGCGGTCGGCCCTTCGGCCAATCTGGCCGGGCAGGATGTCATATCGGTAGAGGGTTTTGTAGAAACGGCTCGAGGGATCCACGTATTTGCGCTGCTGATCCTCGAATTTCTCGGCGTAATTGTCGCTTATGAATTCTCCTGAATTCTTCGCGCCCAAACCGAGAATCGACGAGACGAAGTAAATGCCCTGCCCGTACAGGTTCGACGGAATGGACCAATGCATGATCTGAGTGATCTCGTCATCGTCGAAACCCCCTTTGGGAAGGTCTGCGGAATCCGCCTTGTTCACCACGATCATCGCGAAACGTTCGTCGATGGCGGGGATCTGTTCAATCTCCTGATATAGGTTGGCGTTATCCGTCGAATCAAGGGAACTGTATTCGGCGACGAAAATGGGCAGACCATTCGACAGCCCCTCCATCGCCTCTTTGAGTACCCGAGCGTGATCTTCATTCGATGCCGAGTTCGAACCGGGCGTGTCGAAGATGACGAATTCTCTGTCGTGTGGCCATGGATCGGTGTCGCTGAATGGGACCTCTATTCTGATCAGGTCGGAGATTCTGCGTCCGTCTCCGCTTTGACGGTGGGAATTGATTACCTTCAGGGCGCCGTTCATCTGTACCGCCATGCCCGTGCCGGCTTGTGTTGTCCGCAGGGACAGATCGTCATAGAACGGATCTCCGTTAAGCTCCCTGTTCTCCATGAGTCCGTCAAGATCGAATCGGAGCAGATAATGTCGGTCTCCAAAGGAAAATTGGATGGTTGCCCTGTCCCTGTCCTTGGAGCGTCTGATCTGGAACACCCTTGCCGTTACCGGCTCATCGCCGTTGGGAAGAATCTCCATGCCGATAAGGGCGTTGATGAAAGTCGATTTCCCGGCACTGTAGTTGCCGAGCACGCATAATGGGATGACGTCGCTGGAGACATCAACAAATTTCGTTATTTGTTCCGAGACCTTCCTGCGTTCCGAAACGGCGTCATCGACCAGAGGCTGGATCTCCCTGAATACTTCGATGATTTCCGGAAGCACGTCACGTGCGTTGGCCAGGTATCGTTCGCTCCGCTCCACGTCGAACGAATCCGCGCACGGGCCATCGGAGCAGATGGATTTCAATTCTCGCCATTCGTCGTCAGAGCCTTCGAACACCAGTTGGATTCTGCCTCCATCGCCGAATTCCTTGGAGATGGTTTCGACGATCTCCTCGGCTTTGAATGGGAAGAATCCCCTGACGAGCCTCTCGCCGAGTAGTCCGCTGCCGGGATTCGTGCTGGTCGTGATTTCCCTCCAATACCCATGCCAGCTGTAATATCGGACCTTTTCCTGATATGGGTCGCTTTGGATTTTGATTCTCACCTCTGCCATACGGTCCACCTTTGCATCATCGACGAAGAAGGGATTTTTTACTAATGCTAAAACAGGACATTCCCCTTTTACGGTAGGGAAACGGATTTTCCTCTTTCCGACCCCAAGACAACACCATCATGATGGTAGATACATGGCTGAAAGGAAAATTCAGTTGATGACTGAATTTCAGCGATTGATCCCGCTGCCAGTAGATGGTACTTCGGGGACCGCGTCGCGCGTGGCTGCTGCTCCTTCCACGAACATGCCGCTACTATGGGAACCATGGGTTCTACGCATAAGTTTGGGGTGCTCGATCTGATTCGGGCTGGATTGCAGGATTTGGACATGGCGCGTGAGCTGCTTGACGAGTTGCATGCCGACGGCATTGACGATGACCCGCTGCATCTGCTGATGGAGACATTGGAAAAGACCTGCGATCCCGACGTCGCGTTGCGCAACCTCGTGGACATCATCAAGGCTCTGCAAAGCCAGGGACGTGATTTCCGACAGGTCATCACCGACAACGAAGGACTCGTCCGGTTGGTCACCGTGCTCGGCGTGTCCGACGAAATGGGCAAGCTCATGCGCTTCCGCCCCGAACTCGTCATGGCCGCAGCCAGCGACTCATGCGAAAGCCATCTGTACAACCACGCGCAACGCCGCGCGCATGTCCTCGAAGCGGTCGGTGCCGACCCGGCCGACAATCGCATGCCAAAAGCCACGAAACCACTCGCCGAAGCGGCGACCGCGCTACGACAGACCTACAGAAAACAGCTCGCCGCCATCATGGCGCAGGACGCCACCGCGGACGACCCAATCGAAATACAACCGAGAATCAGCCAGGAACTGTCCGATCTTGCCGACGCGGCCCTGGAAGGCGCGCTCGCCATCGCCCGCAACGAAGTGGACGGCAGCGAACACGTGCGCTTCGCCATCATCGGCATGGGCAAGCTCGGCGCACGCGAACTCAACTACGTATCCGACGTGGACCTCATCTACGTGGTGGAACCGGCGGACGCGGACACCAACGGCATGACCCTCAACCGTGTCGGCACCAAAATGGCCACCACCCTGCAGCGCGTATGCCAATCCGTCATCATGGGCGTCGCCGAACCTACATTGTGGCAGATCGATGGCGGACTGCGCCCCGAAGGCAAGGACGGCCCGCTCGTACGCAAGCTCGAATCGCATAAGGCGTATTACGAGCAATGGGCGGAGAACTGGGAATTCCAAGCCCTGCTCAAGGCGCGCCCCGTCGCCGGAGATCCCGACCTTGGCCAAGCTTATATGGACATGACCCGACCGTTCGTATGGACCGCCTCCAAACGCGACAACTTCGTCTACGACTGCCAGCAGATGCGCAAACGAGTCGAAGACCTCATCCCCGCGCCCCTGAAGGACCGTGAAATCAAACTCGGCCGCGGAGGCCTACGAGACGTGGAATTCACCGTGCAGATGCTCCAACTCGTCCACGGCCGCGCCGACGAGACCCTGCGCACCAGCTCCACCCTCGAATCGTTGCAACGCCTCGCCGAAGGCGGATACGTCTCACGCAGACAAGCCAAGAAACTCTCCTGGGACTACCGCTTCGAACGCGTCATGGAACACCGCCAGCAAATGTGGGCGCTCAAACGCACCCACCTGTTCCCGGACCTCGGCAAAGCCAGTCTCGGCGGCATCGAACGCAAACGCGACACCAACGACGACGAACTCAACCACAACCTCGAACTGCGCAGACTCGCCCGGGCCTTCCACATGCACCCCGAGGAACTCGTCGACAAATACGACGAAACCCGACGTGAAGTGCGCCACCTGCACATGGACATCTACTACCGGCCCATGCTGCCCATCAACGCCGGCCTCGACGACGAACAAGTGGAACTGTCCGCCAACGCCATGCAGGAACGCTTCGCCTCCATCGGATTCGCCGACCCCGACGCCGCCATGCGCCACGTCACCGCACTGACCGCCGGCATCTCCCGTGCCGCGAAAATCAACCGCATCCTCCTGCCCGCCGCCCTCCAATGGCTCGGCGAAGGGCAGAACCCCGACATGGGACTGCTCAACTGGCGCAAACTCGAAGAACACTTTGGCACGGACAGCGAATACCTCGGCTTCCTGCGCGACTCGCCGTCCGCCGCGCAACGCCTGTGCCACATCCTGTCCAATTCGCGGTTCCTGGGCGACGCGCTCAACAAATCCGTCGAATCCGTCACCTGGCTCGGCAGCGACAACGACCTGCAGCCACGCTCACGCGAAAGCCTCGACGTGCAGACACACGCCTCACTCGAACGCAACGCAGGCAGCATCAACGACTTCGCCAACTCCATCCGCGCCATGCGACGCCACGAAATCGAACGCATCGGACTAGGGTGGATGAGCGGCGTCATCGACGACAAGGCGTCGCTCGCAGGTATGACCGACGTATACGACGCGGCCATCGACGCATCGCTCACCTGGGCCATCCGCCACCAAACGCAGGAAATGGGACTCGACGAAGCGCCGGCGGCAATCGCCGTCATCGGCATGGGACGCTACGGCGGCAGGGAAGTGAACTTCAGCTCCGACGCCGACGTCATCATCATCTACCGGCCGTCCGATAACGCCGACGACAACCAAGCCAACCTCTTCGCACGCAAAGTGCAGGAAGACCTCCGCGCCATCCTGCAAGGACCGACCACGCTCGAACCCAAAATCGAACTCGACATGGACCTGCGGCCCGAAGGCAAAAACGGACCCCTCGTGCGCTCCTACGCGTCCTGCGAGGAATACTACCGTTCCTGGGCGAGCACATGGGAGCACCAGGCGCTCCTGCGTGCGCGTTACGCGGCAGGCGACGCGGCGCTCGCCGAGGATTTCCTGATGAACGTCGCCGACCCGCTGCGCTATCCGAAGATCGATTTGACGGAGGCGCAGGTCGCCGAAATACGCAAGCTCAAGGCGCGTATGGAAGCCGAGCGATTGCCGCGCGGCGTGCGTAGGGACCGTCACCTGAAGCTGGGCAAAGGTGGTCTGTCCGACGTGGAATGGACGATTCAGCTGCTGCAGTTGCAGCATGCCGGCGACAACGCGAACCTGCGAGTCAACGGCACGATGCAGGCGTTGGACGAGTTGGAGCGGCGCAAGCTGGTTTCCGCCGGCGACGCCGTCGTATTGCGACGCGCATGGTGGATGTGCACGGCCGCGCGCAACGGCAGCTACCTGTGGAGCGGGCGCGTCAACCAGGCGGATATCCTGCCGGATGACACGTATTCGCTGGGAGGACTCGCCGTCTATCTCGGATACGACGCGAATCGCGGACAGCATTTCGAAAACGATCTGCTTGCCGTAATGCGCAAGGCGCGCGACGTGACGGAACGTCTGTTCTACGGCCTTTCATGAAACGATTCGAGCGGGCGCTCGGTGAACACGCGGTGAACGCTCCGGGTCAGTGTTTCGGGCTATAGTTGGCTAGGTCACTTTCAGTGGCCACCTTCAACCACAAGTTGCATGAAAGGTGAGCCGTTGTCCTCAGTACTCGAACCGGCGGTCGAAACGCCGATGGTCGGAAAAAGCGTCATCACTCTCGATGATCTTTCCATTCGTCAGATTCAGGAAATGCTGCACAAAGCGCAGTACATCGATTCCCATCGTAAAGAAGTGGCACACACCTGCGAAGGCAGGGTGCTTGCCACTTTGTTTTATGAGCCGAGCACGCGCACGCGTCTGAGTTTCGAAACCGCCATGCTGCGCCTCGGCGGCAAGGTGATCGGTTTCGCCGGCGCCCAGCTCGCCTCCGTCACCAAGGGCGAGACGATCGCCGACACGTTGAAGACGGTGTCCAACTACGTCGACGTGGTGGCCATCCGCCATCCGAAGGAAGGCGCCGCGCTGGTCGCATCCCGCGCCGCCTCCGTGCCGGTCATCAACGCGGGCGACGGCGGACACATGCATCCGACGCAGACGCTCGCCGACCTGGCCACGCTTCAATCGCGCTTCGGCCGTGTCACCAACCTGACCGTCGGCCTGTGCGGCGATCTGACCTTCGGCCGCACCGTGCACTCCCTGATCGAAACACTGTGCCGCTTCGGCAACGTCAACTTCGTGCTGATCAGCCCCGACGAGCTCAAGACCCCGCAGTACGTGCTTGACCGCATCAACGCCACCGAATCCTGCTCCTACACCGAAGTCAAGGATCTGGTCTCCGTCATCGGCGATCTTGACGTGCTGTACATGACCCGCGTGCAGAAAGAACGTTTCTTCAACGAGGACGATTATCTGCGTCTGCGTGACACCTACATCCTCGACGAAGCCAAGATGGCGTACGCCAAGAAGGACA